>Ga0105164_10000030_pt1 | contig 102341 bp, 90 predicted proteins | sample VDWuncwatermetaG_FD_89674 | JGI IMG/M metagenome (GOLD analysis project Ga0105164, IMG submission 89674) | Wastewater microbial communities from Netherlands to study Microbial Dark Matter (Phase II) - VDW unchlorinated drinking water | ecosystem: Environmental > Aquatic > Freshwater > Drinking...
CAACTTTAGTGGAGACGTAACCGGAAATTATAACACAATCACATTAAATAATGTTGTTTCAGCGGGAACTTACTCACGCGTAACGGTTGATAGCAAAGGCCGCGTCACAGCAGGAGCGGTATCACAAGATTTATCAATAGTAACCGGCACTTTAGCCATTGCAAATGGCGGTACGGGCCAAACTACAGCTCAAGCTGCACTGAACGCTTTATTACCTGCACAAACGGCAAGCCGAGTATTGGCTTCAGATGGCGGGAATGCATCTTGGTTAGCGTATGATCCACTGGCTTCAAACAGTACACTCGCACAACGTAATGCTTCGGGCGTGGTTAACGCCTTTGGTTTTAGTATTACCAATACGGGTACTATTTCAGTGGTGGCTCCGGTAGCGGCGGCAACTCACACCCTGACATTGCCGGGCTCACAAGGGGCTGCGGGCACTCAGTTAACTAACGATGGCGCTGGGGGCTTAACTTGGGGTTCTGCCACAGGCGGCTCGGTTGATTTAACCACTGGAGTCACTGGTACGTTGCCGGTTACACGTGGCGGCACGGGTGCTACAACATTAACTTCAAATGGCGTACTATTAGGTAATGGTACTGGTGCAGTCAGCGCAACCGCGGCAGGAGCTGCAAATTCAGTCTTAAGAGTGCCTGCGGGCGGCGGGGCGCCAGTGTTTGGCGCTATTGATCTGTCGTTAGCAGCGGTGGTGGGTACCAGTATTTTGCCACGAGCCAACGGCGGTCTTGGTGTAGATGCATCGTCAATCGCAAATAATTTATTTTATGCCGGCCCATCTGCTGGCGGCCCGCTAGCGCCATCGTTTAGAAGTATAGCTACAACCGATGTTAATGCGGTAGCTTTTGTCAATGGCGGAAATAACTTTGGCGCAGCCACGGCTATAGGTACAAACGATCCGCAAGATTTAGTAATAGAAACTAATGGCACCACGCGCTTAACTTTAGATCAAAATGGGGGAACGCAGGTTAGCGGGCAGGCTTGGTCAGCCATACAAACATCAGCGGTAGTCTCGCCACTAGCTTGGAATGCTAATACGGGTAATGCAATGATCTGGACAAACAATACCGCCACACCTACGGTTAATATCAGCAATATGAAACCTGGCGCAGCTTACATGTTAATTGTAAAAAGTGCGGGTGCGGGCACTGGAGCCGTTACCATTAACTGTTTTTCAGGTGCAGACCCAGCGGGGCCCCTAACCGAGGCGTTTGTTCCGGCTAATGGTAACCGAGTCGATGGGGCGCTAGATAAAACCATTTATACGTTAATGCACGACGGCGATGGAGCCTGTTTAATTACCTGGATCACGGGCTATTAAAACCCCGAATCAGAACCTCTCGTGTTTGCTACCACTTAACAAACACGAGAGGTTTGAATTGAAACTGGTCATCAATAGAAAAGCCGAGGGGGCGCAGAATTAACTCGATTTGCTAACGGCCCACAGGCATGAAAGAAGTTGATAATGAACAGTAAAAAACACCAGTTAATTTTATTTTTGGTACTGATTTTTGCCGTGCCAGTGTTTATTATTATACTGGCGCAAGCAGGTCTGTTTTCTGGTTCAGCGCCAACAAATTTAGGTGTTGTAAATAATCGTCTGCAAGTGCCGTTAAAAGGTAACAACAGCGTTTCAAGCCAAGCTGATTTTTTTAATAAATCTGAAGCCAATATTGAGTACGCAAAAATAGAGCCATTAAATTACAAAGGTAACGGTCAAGCGGCTTTGATTCTTATAAAAGAAAGTATCAGCATTAAATTTAAAGAAGCTACGCTTATTTCAGAAAAAGAAAACTATTTACATTATGAATTTAAAACGTCACTAATGAAATTAATTGACGATGTAGAGTTTTTTTTGCATGAACAAGAAAATTATATTCATTTTAGATCGGCTTCGCGCTTAGACCTAAATGATTTAGGCAGAAATCGCAAACGTATGGAAGAAATAAGAAAATTTTTTATGGAAGTGAATAAATGAAGGCAATAAGCGAAGGCAACAAATGAACACTAAAAAACACCACTTGATTTTATTTTTATTGTTAATTTTTTTAGTTAAAACTCAGGCCCAGGTTTTTATACCGTTTAGTTACTGGAAAGGGCTTGCTCCGTTGACACTGTCGCCGGCTTCGCCTTTATATATGGTCGTTAACGACACCCGAGTCATTACCGCCACAGGTGGTATGGGTGTTTATACCTGGTCTAATGCGGCGGGTGATGGTTCATCAATAACATCGACATCTGACCCTATAGACTTTTTAGCAAATACGGCTGATTACGTGGCTAGAGCAACGGCTAATGCAACTGATACAATCACCGTTACCTCAGGTACGGCCACGGCAACGTTAAGTGTAATAACCTATAACTCATTGGCAGTCTCACCAACCGTGATAACTAAGGCTATAAATAGTACGCAAGCATTTACCGCTACGGGCGGGTGTTTAAATGGAGTCAACTGTGCAGGTGGGGCCTATGTGTTTTCAGTTGTCAGTGGGGGCGGTAGCATCACTTCGCCAGGGGGCGTGTTTACAGCACCCGCAATAGCTGGTACTACAGTTATACAAGTTGCCGATTCAATTGGTAATACGGCGACCGCTACAATTACAGTAGTGAATACTTTAACTATTAACCCCGCAAGTTTAAAAATATCTGTATTTTCGACAAATGCTTTTTCGGCCATTTTAGGCACGCCAGCTTATACGTACTCAGTTATTGCGGGCACGGGTGGCACAGGTACAGTTGTGGCCGGAACTGGCGTGTACACGGCCCCTTCAACAACGGGTACAAATACAGTGAGGGTTACAGATTCTCTTGCGGCAACAGCTGATTCTGCCGAAACTATTATAAAACCGGTAGATATTCAGGTGGGGCAGTATTTTGCCTGTGCTTTGCATAATGAGGGTTCAGTTAAATGTTGGGGCACGGGGCTTTATGGTCAAGTTGGTAATGCATCAACCGCAGTTATCGGCGATGACGCTGCAGAAATCGGTGGCGCAAATGTCTTTATCAATTTAGGAACGGGTCGTACGGCTACATCTATTGCTGTGGGTTTAGATCACGCATGTGCTCTTTTAGATAACGCCACAGTAAAGTGCTGGGGTCGTAACGATAGAGGCCAATTAGGTAAAGGTAATACAACTACGTTGGGCGATACGGCCAATGAAATGGGTGACAATTTGACCGCTATTAATTTAGGCACGGGACGTACCGCTACTGCGGTTTATGCTTTTGGTTATGTTTCTTGTGCTAAATTAGATAATGCAACAGTTAAATGTTGGGGAGATAATACTTATGGACAAATGGGCATAGGTAACACAAATCATCGTGGTGATGCAGTAAATGAAATGGGCGACAATTTATTACCGTTAAGTTTAGGTACAGGTCGCACAGCTACAAAGTTGGTTGGCGGGTTTTCCTATATTTGTGCGTTATTAGATAATGCCACAGTAAAGTGCTGGGGTCGTAACGACAGAGGCCAACTGGGTAAAGATAATAGTACTACTTTGGGCGATACAGCAAATGAAATGGGTGATAATTTAACTGCAGTTAATATTAACGGCAATAGCGGCGGCGCGCGAACCGCGACGGATCTTGTGGGCGGTTATGAATACAATTGCGTTAGCCGAGATAACGCCAGCATGATATGTTGGGGGCGAAATTCTAACGGGCAGCTGGGTAAAGGAAGTACTGCAGGTAATGATGCTAATATTGGTGATCAAGCTGGTGAAATGGCGGCGATTGCTGCAATTAATATGAATGCAGGCTTTGCTACATTAACAAATATTTATGCAACTGGCCGAACAACTTGCGCAAAAGATAATGCTAATATGTTTAAATGTTGGGGGCGAAATACTGAAGGTCAGCTTTTGTTAGGTAACACAACAAATGCAACCGCTCCGCCAGCGGCCGCACTTAATATTGGTGCAGGCTTGGTGGTGGCAAAATTATTTGCTAATTATTATACTTTATGTGCGCTATTTTCTACGAATGATCGCATTAAATGCTGGGGGCAAGGCACAAATGCGGCTGGCGCAGCGCATGGTGTATTCATCAGTACTTCTGCAACCCACCTGGGTGACGCAGCCGGTGAAACTGGCGCAGGGCTGCCGTATATCAACCATTAAGCATTGCCGCCCACCCGATCCGCTGCGCAGGATTAGATCTCTTTCATGACTACTCGTTCCAAACGGAACTAAATATATGAAACTTCAATGGAATTTCATTTTTGTTGTGCCATTCTTTCTGGCGGCACAACCAAGTGTTGGGGGCGCGGCTCACGTGGGCAAATGCTTGGTGGTAATAAGTGGGTGCCGACAAAGAGATACTCGATCACTGGCTGCCTTGGGTTCACAAGTTCATCGGCAATGCGAAGGTTTGGCTGCTCGGTACCCACAACGGCGTGGAATCAAAAGACCTGGCCCAATATCTGGCTGAGTACACTTTCCGATTCAATCGCCAACACGATCCCAATTCACTCTTCTCACGCGCCTTGTTCGCCTGTGTCGACGCAAGACCGGTAAGATCGGGTACGCTTCTCCGATAAGCATGTAAATCTGAATGCCTATCCTTATTCCGCCTTTTCCAGAAGCGATTTTCCAGCTGCGCAATGGCCGCAGTGAAAAACTTTGTGAAACCGATTTGCAACTCGGCCTAAATCGTGAGTGGATGCAAAGAGCATATTGAACTTGGCTGGAGCCCACAAATATTTTTGATGAACCCTAAAACTTTGCAGCTGGCGGTAATTCAAGTTGGGTGCCTTCATCACGAGTGATCGTGGGTTGAAATCCACTGGGTACAGTTTTAGGGTGGCCGACATTATTGCCGATTTCACCAGTGACAACTGCTTGCGGATCAAAAAGCCCAAGTCCAATAAACTGCGCCAGATCATCAATATCATTTTCAGAAAATTCTAAGGGAAATAACGAATTAGCATCGGGTTTATTTGAAAACTTCAGGTATTCCGTCGGCACCAGTGGGTCCATTTGAAATAATGAATCAAAAAACACGTTCTGAGTTGATTGACTGTTCAGAACTCGAATATTAATCGGGCCGCGTAAATGGTAACGAATCACTTGCTTTAAGGCTAAATAGTTCTTTTCCATTAGGCTTTTTGCAACAGAACCCTGCCCGCGCGCAGTGCCATGATGAAAATAAGGTGCAGTTTCAATTACATTTCTTAAAGAGGGTATTCTGAACTTAAAACAGTCGTTGGCCTCTGAAGACCCATTGGCTCTACCAATATCTGGTGCTACGGCGCCGATTTCGGCAGATATTCCTTCACGATGGCAGTTGGGTAAAATCCCCCTGATCGTTGAAAGTTTTATTAAAAATCCAGATTGTGAAAAAATAACCTTGGGCTTACTTAAAATGCTTCGTGCATCCCCTGCTACACCTAAAGATTCAAAACCATGCCCACCAAACTCTGGTGGAGAGTGGCAATCAATGCAGCCGGCCCCCTTAAGAACGCGACCACCAAGATTTTGTGTCGCACCGATTTCTGTTGAGAATAATGCTAGGCCACGAATTTGGGCCTCAGTTAAGCTGTTCTGGCCATCAACGAACTTATCATAGGGCGTTCTTTTAGAAACCACTGTCGATATATATGAAGATAAAGCCATACCGATGTGTACATCATGCATAGTCTCTGACGAAAAAGCTTTTTTAAATAAGTTAACATATTCCGGAACTTTTCTGATTTTAGCAACAGCAATAGCTACGCATTCATTTCGTGTGGGCGTACTGAGAGTACCGTTTAGCCGGTAACTGGGAATACCTGTTATATCCTCTGCTGCGGCATTAAACTGATTTAAATTTTTCCCTTCAAAATAATCAGCTAAGTGGCTGTGATTAACTCTTACGGGCTTATCAAAAAGTGGCCCACCCGCGCGAAAAGTATTTTTTTCTCCCATCGGAATGGGGTTCGTACCGCAAAGCTCTTCACCCGTGTGAATTGGCAATATGGTTTGAAAATCCAAATCGCCAAATCGCCCGTCCCAAAGCAGGCCTTGATTGGTGTTGCGGTCAACACGATAAGCCGTATTAATAATTGTAGGAACATTTCTGAACATCGGCGTTGTACATAAAAAACCAAGGCCATCATCACCGCAGCCGCGATCAAATTGTAAGTCACCTTCACCAAACAGTTTACCCACGGTATTTCCGTTGGGGCCCCCTCTACCTAATGCACCAAAAGTTAAGCTTGAGCTATCAGCAAAGCCGTGATTTGAAAGATGGCAAGTAGCGCAGCTCACATCATTATTCCGCGATAGTATAGGATCACTAAATAACAGTCGACCCAGCTCAACTTCATCGGGGTTAACTTCTCGTCCTAGGGCCTTTTGAAAGTTTACTGGAGGTAGTGGTACTAAAGTATAAGAAAATTTCTGACGAAATTCTTTTTCTAAAGCACTCGGCTGCTGAAGCCAGACTTTAATGGCAACACCTGTAATTATTGCTACGATTAAACCGCTAGAAATTATTCGAACATTAAATTTTATCATTTAAGACCTCATGATTTTAACTACATTTTTGTCATTTACCCAGTCGAATAAATCCTGTGCCCGCTATTCCCCCATCAGCACCACCAACCCATGTTCGAGACTGAGTTTTAAGGTTTACCAGTGCAGTTGCAAATTCAGTTGGCTTTAACCAAGCTTGATCAATTTTAGTAGATAAACAATTGGCGCTACCGAGGCGACGCGACTGGCAGCGGTTTTCAATTATAAAAAACTTATTGTTATAAATCGTGGCTGCGGGATATCTGTTAAACGCCAGCAAAACCCCCGCTCCGTATACCGCATCTAACTCTCCTGGTACCGGAAAGTCTTGAATGCCTGAAACCCCGTACGTACCAAGTGTGGCATCTAATAAATTAAGCTGAATTCGAAAAGTTCTAGGCGACCAGCTATTTAAGCCGCCATCTGTGCAGCTAACATTAGTTCTTGGGCAACAACGCACTGAAGCCACATTATTTGCTAATTGAACAAAAGGAACGCGTGCAAGTATTTCTAAAACATAATAAGCAGATGAACCCGGACTATTTGCATCAATTGACGACAGTTCAGGCCCAAAATTATTTTTTTGGTTTTGAACACAACGTGAAATAATCAAAGCTTTTGTAACTTGTTTGAACATTGTACTGGTTTCATTTTCTTTTGGTGGAATTAGTTGCGTATCTGCAAAAGCATGCGAATCATTATAAAACAGATAATTGGCAGTGGGGCGTATTGATATTTTTGCATCAATCCACGAACTCGACTTCGCAGCAAAAGTAGTTGCTAGCAACGTAGTAACAGGCATGGAGGGGCTGGACGTAGTAGTACTATAATTTTGATTGTTTAGGATAAATGTTCTGTCCCAACGATAGTTTTCAACACGAACCCTAACTGCTTGATTCATAGCTATTTTAGAAATCAAAAAAGAAATCCCCTTAACCGAATCTAGATTGTCCATCTGTTTTTGGGTTTTACCAATTAATACAATAGATTGTGCACCCACAAGAAGAATAATTGCGCCAACGCCTATTCCAATCATGACCTCAACTAAGCCAAAACCCCTGCAATAGCTGATAAAATTATTTTCTTTACGGTGCAATTTCAACTACGTCTCCCTGGCCTAGGCCGGCCGCGCTAAATGCCACAATAAGTTTAATTTCATTAACTAAACCGCTGAAATCTTTTGAGCTAATAAGCACCTCACTGTTATTATCGCAAGTGCTTGTTTTAACCCGCCAGTCTGTAAGTGTATCTGATGGTCCATTTTTCGGTTTGCATAGATAATGACTAGGGCAATTATTTGAGGAGCTGCAATCCGAACTTTTTACGTAACGACCACTACTGTCTAAAAACTTGGACTCACCACCAGCACTGTTATCAAAAAAGTTTAAGCCACCTTGTCTTAACGCCGCCACCTGAGCTTCGCGTAAGGTGGTATTGGTTTCTAATGCTACCCAAGCGCCATTTAGACGTTTTGTAATATCACTATCTGGGTTTGGATCAGGGTAAGAATACTTTTTATCGAAATCATTAACAAGCTGTAGAGCTTTAACCCACTGTGTAGAGGTTAGTGGCGGTAAAAATAAGCCACCTGCTGATTTACAGACAGAGGCTCCATCTTTGAAATTAGCGTCTTGGTTATTAGCTTCAGCTATAAATAAATCCAATGATGTAGACTTACGGCATAAGTAACGCAAATCTTTTTTTTGTTTAGAAAGCGGAACAAGACCTTTATACCTAACGTGGTGAAATAAAGCAAATGCGCGGCTGCCAGATGTAACTGGCGAAAAACTATCCCAAAGACCGGAACGATAATTATAAATTCTATTATCATTAGGTGCGGCTTGGATATATGCAAATTTTTCGTCGGGTACGTTTCTTGACTGCATTATGGGTGGCTCAGAAATAACTGCGCCACCTTTATCAACGTAGGCCCCAACCCAAAAATCAGTATCCATCGGAAAACTCAGTTTTATCAAAGTGGTCACAAAACCTGACTTCTGACTTGCAGTTTGTGGAAAAAGAAAAGACCCCTGAAAGGCATTATTAATATAATTATGTCTAGTGCTCGTCGCGGGAAAACCCTCAGAAATTGCGTCACTTAATACTTTTGATTGAGTTGTATTTTCAAACATTTTAGCAAACTTATCGCGATTCAGATCTTCACGACCCATTTCATAGCAGCGACGCCCAGCCTCATTGAAAGGCTTTTTTGACCAACCAGAAGTTCCCGTCGTGATGTTGCGGGCTATCGTAAAACTACCAAAGTTGTAACAGGCGACAGGTAGCTCTTCAGTGCAAGGCTTACTGGTAAACTGAATTCCACTACTATTATATCTGGCGGCTACACACATGTCAGGCTGAAAACCTGACGAACTTATATTTTGAGATAAATTGAAAGCATCTTTTATACTGTCTGTATCGCCAATAGAACATTCTGGCAAACCTGAATCAAGAGGTTCGTCTGGCTGTATTAAGTCGCTGTATTCAAGTGGCCCAAAAGTACCAACGCCAAGTCGTGCACAATTTTTCATATAGCAAACCACACATTGAACAGGCACCGTTGATCGATAGTTAAACGGCATCGACTCAACACCCTTGTCTGTTGAAATTGGCATGCTGTATTTAACCTCAGGAAAATACCCAGAAGGAGACTTGCAAACGGCAGAACATATTGGACCAATGCTATCATCTGTTGAAGTAAATCTATCGGTTATGACCAGATCTAGCGAAGAGGAACCGCTATTTTTTAAAAATAGCGGAACAGGCGCCGAGTTTGAATTGGCAGTATAAACAAAGGCTTTGGACTGACCACCAACAGATTCGTATTGATAATTATTGATCCCGTTATCAATAACAATTTGATCCTGATTTTTTATTAAATTTAGACTCGAGTTATTGCCAGATATCACAAAAGTCGGATTAAAAGCCAGATCTGACTGAGAACTAATTTGTATACCAAGGCTGGCGTCGATATTTTTATTAAAAACCCGGTCGGTATTTTTGTTTTTACATCTATAACGAGTTTCAGTACAAGCCATTTGGATGTTTTTAACCAGATCAGTGCTGATAAAACCTGTGGCATCAACCTTTCCAGCTACTGGCTGATTCGATTTAAAATAAATTTCTGTGACCGGATTTTTTCCCAGATCCGTGAAGAAATCTGTTGAGTTAAATAAAGATTTGCTTATATCCACAGGCACGCCTGTGCCATTTAAAAATAAATCATATGATTTAGCAATGCCTGCTGTATTTAAAATTTGCGCGGTGCATACGCCAACTTCGCTGGCGCCTACAACTTCTTCAGTTACCGATGATAAGTCTGAAGTTTTACCGGCTTGATCGGTTTGTTGATAATAAACCTTAGTACTGATCATAAAGGCCAATTTCTTGGAATCAAATTGACGATTTAAGTAAAGAGCTATCGGCTCAAAGGTGCCCGAACCAGCAATATTTGGATCAATCGACAAAGGTATAATATTAGCCGCTATAATAATATTTTTAATTTTTTTACCATAGGCTTCGGGGTTTTTGGGACTCAGGCATTTTGAAAAAGCTGGAATTGCTGGCACAGGGCACTTTGTATTGGTAATAAAATTAAACTCATCACCGACATAGGCAGACCAGCGAGGAGTCCATAGATTTGGGTTCATTTTTGCCTCATCAAAGGCAACTACGATATCAGCGTTACCAGCACCAGCATCAATTCTTTTATTGTCTTTAATTCTGACTAAAGCACAAAGCCCTTGAGTTTTAATGCCATTTGTGGTCAACATTAAACTACCATTTGTAGATGCACTGTATGCAGACTCTGTTAAAATTAATTTAATTTTACTGGTCACCTGACTGACAATAAGAACCTCATCTAGCACTGATTCTACTCGTTGCGTAATATTTTGAATTTGCTGAGTCCCCGATACAACCATATATAATGCACCGGTAGCAATTGCTGCGGCGACCAAAGCTTCTACTAATGAAAAACCCTTATTATTTATATTATTGCTTATACCTAGCTTTTTCACAAAGACTCCCCTTTATCATAGATGCGCAGGTAGCGCCAGTTTTAATGCGAATGGCGAATTACTACTTTAACAGTTGTCACTGCTTGGTTTGTTATTGCTTGTGAAGTGCCTGTTTGACTTACGACAGGAAGAAGAATTCGCGCAGGTTCTAACATGCTTTTACCATCTTCTACCACCGGAAGGTAATAGCCAAAAGTACTGGCGGTTTCTCCATGAACATTAACTGCGGTTGAAGTTGTAGTGCTATTGGAATACCCCGTTGTAGTTTGTGTGGCCGTAATCGGCGGCAAAGTCACGGGAGCAATACAATACAGAGCGTCCCCGAGTTCTTTAGGCCTATTGCCCGGCATTAGAACTTCATCTATTACTCCGCCACCAATAGCTTGAATGTAGCTGACTTCTGTCGGTTTATTACCATAATACTTCGGAGAAAAACTCACAATTTTTTTAATTTTTAACTCGTAAATTGCACCCGGGCCTGCATTTCGAATCTTTATCGGCGAAGATTTTTTCCCATCTCCAGGGACTTCCTGCGGGCCTCTACATTCAGGCGAACTATTCTCAGTTATTCCTGAAATACACGAAAAATCACAAGCAGCCTGTGGATCAATTTCCATTTGTGGGTTTGCCAAGGGACGGCGTATGGCGCCAAAACTTATATCTTCTTTATCTTCCATATTTAAGGTTACAGCCCTCATAACCACTAAAAAAGAGTCTTGATCTGTACTACTGATACTCGCAAGCTTAGCTGCATCACCCGCCAGTTTTTTGAGCGTGCTGCTTGTATTCATGTCTTCTAAGGTAAAATAAATTTTAGTGGTCACTTTGGCGATTTTAGGTTTGTACTCAAGTATTAGTGTGCGGTCTTGATATGAGGTTTTTATTATTTCGTAAGTGCTGGCCTCAATACTTTTCGGAGAGTGATACTCACCGCCCCAAATACAAAAAGGTTTTGTTGTTGGGTTAACCGAAACCCAGCCTGATTGTTTACATAAAATTAAATTGTTCCCGACTAAATAGGCACCCAGCGCCATGGCTCGCTGATTCGCCGCTATTGTTGAGTAACTTTTAGTCTGTAATAAAACGAGCTTACTAATGTTAGCCCCCTTTAATGCCATAAGTAAAATACCAATGACTGCAGTGGCGGCAATCACCATAGTTACACCAAGTACATTTTGTCCAGATTCGTTATTTATAAGGCTAAAATTAGCCGCACGAATACTCACCAGCATAGCTCCCCCTTTTGAAGACCATCCTAATTACTTCCACACTTAATTATAGCATAGATTTGTTGTAATATATCAATTAAATATTATTTAGAGCCACCTAAAACCGGGTAAACGCATCTAAAGTCTAGTTATTCTAAATGCTTAAGTCTTGATTAGGCCCTTAGCTCCGGTTATGCTGCCAAGTATCTATGAATACTAAGAAAAAACCATATCATGATCTCAGTTTGATCGATTTTCAGTGACGTTTCCCCACTGAGGAATCGTGCTGGGAATATTTAGTAAAGATGAGGTGGCCCGAAGAATTTTCTTGCCCCCAGTGCGAAAGTAAAAAAGCCAGTTTCAACAAAATTCGAAAAGTTTATGAGTGTTATTCTTGCGGCAAACAAACGTCAGTATGCGCCGGTACCGCTTTTCATAAAAGTCGCATGCCTTTTTTAATAGCTGTCCAAGAATGGAAGAGTGGCTCACCACGCTTTGTGAGCTTCCAAGAGCTTATACAGTCGAGCAAGTCGTTTCCGCAAATAGAGTTAAACAAACTCTGTTTGCGGAATGGGCCAAGCTAACTTGGACCCAAAGCCATATCCGGCACATGCAGTTTGGTAGCGTGCAATTTTAGGTGCAGTTTTTCGATTTATTTCAATTATCTCTAAATTTTCAATATTAAGCTTAAAAAATAAGCAGCTGGTCTTTTAAAATCTAATTAAACTTTGTTCAGACTTGCCTAAGTATCCGTGGGTCGAATAAGTTAGATATCGTGCATTTTAGCTGTAAAATAACCCATGCTATTTTAACTCATCTGGAATCTGAAAAAATCGATTTATCGGCTTTTTTTTCTGAAACCACCGAAAGCGAAATTCCGTGGGAGTTGCTGCGGGACACGTCTTATTGGATGCGGGCCCCCGACATGGAGGCTTTTTTAGAACGTCTATCTTTAAAAAATGAAGCTTTGGTTAAAGCAGGGCACAAAACTTCTAAAAATAGGGTGTGGGGGGTGCTGGACAGTGTACTTCGCATGATGCCACAGCCTCAAGAAATTTTTCAGCAACCCGCAAAATTTTTAAGTTATTTTATTTCACCCGAGCCTCCGATTGAAAACCTAGAACGTCATGCGGCGGGCCTTTCTTTTGATATTCCGCTTCCGGCCGAGCAGTATCCGCTAATCACCACTTATCTTAAGGCCGCCTTTGAATCTTTGCCGGGCTATGTGGGGCAAACCTTTGCCCACTGTTATTGGAGCGACATCCATTTTAAAATTGAGTGGCCCACGGCCCAGCAGAGTATTTTGACCGAAGAGAACTCAGAACGAAATATATCGCCACAGTTAATGCAGGAGGTAATTCGGCAGTTGCAGCAAAGTAGCAGTGAATTAGAAGATAAAAACCGTGAACTGCAAAGGCGCAATGAAGAATTGCTACGCTTAGCCCAACAAGCCCAGTCCGAAAGCAAAAACTCCAACGCCCGCGAAGTTATAAAGCAGGACTTTTCACAGTTTGAATTTATGAAGCAACCGGTGCATCAAGTGGCACAAAATTTATCGCGCCTGCATGATTATATGGTGCGGGCGCACCAGTTGGTTACACTGCTCACCGTGGGGCAAAAACAATCGCCGGGAATTAAGCAGGCATTTCACCGCGTGGACTGGGAGATCGTTAAAGATCAGTACCCACAGTTGATTTTAGAAAGTCTAGAAACTCTGAAAAAATTAAAGGGAGATTAAAATGTCTGAAATTATAAGCGTGCAGGGTCGTGAAATACTAGACAGCCGTGGCAATCCAACAATAGAAGTGGAAGTTAAAACTGCTGCCGGAAATAGGGGGCGCGCAGCCGTTCCTTCCGGCGCGAGCACGGGGGCACATGAGGCTTATGAGTTGCGCGATGGCGATAAAAAAAGATATTTAGGTAAGGGAGTATTTAAAGCGGTAGCACATGTTCGCGAAAAAATTTCTCCTGAAATTATTGGACTAAATGTATTTGAGCAAGTTTATATAGACAAAGTTCTGCGCGATGTGGACGGCACAGAGAATAAATCTAATTTAGGCGCCAACGCGATTTTAGGAGTTTCACTCGCCTGCGCGCAAGCCGCCGCCAAAGATGCGGGTTTACCACTTTATAGATATGTTGGCGGATCACAGGCCTGCCGCTTACCCGTGCCTTTAATGAATGTTTTAAATGGTGGTGCGCACGCCAATAATGGCCTCGATGTACAAGAGTTTATGATTGTACCTACGGTGAATAATTCTTTTGCGGAATCACTTCGAGCCGGATCTGAAATTTTTCACACGCTTAAAAAAATTCTAAATAAAAAAGGTTTTTCCACGGCGGTGGGCGATGAGGGCGGCTTTGCACCGATTTTAAAATCAAATGAAGAAGCGCTTGAATTATTAATGGAAGCCATACTTGAAGCCGGCTATGAGGCCGGCCAAAATGTTTTTTTAGCTTTAGATGTCGCCGCCACTGAAATGTACAGTGCGGGCGGTTTGTACACATGGGAAAAGCAAAAAATCTCAGGAACTGAGCTTAAAAATATCTACAAAAAATGGTGTGAAAAATATCCCTTAGTTAGTATTGAAGATGGCTTTTCAGAAGATGACTGGGACTCTTGGGTTTCAGCAACGGCAGATATGGGTTCGCATGTACAATTAGTGGGCGACGATTTATTTGTGACCAACCCTAAAAGATTACGTCAGGGTTTAGAAAAAAAGGCCGCAAATGCGTTGCTGGTTAAAGTCAACCAGATCGGAACTTTAACTGAAACCTTTGAGGCCGTTAATTTGGCGCAACGAAATAAAATGAAAACAATTATGTCGCATCGAAGCGGTGAAACCGAAGACGTGATTATCGCAGATTTAGCTGTGGCCTTAAATTGCCACCAAATTAAAACGGGTAGTCTTTGTAGGGGGGAAAGAACCGCCAAATACAATCAATTATTACGAATTGAAGAAGATTTGGGCGGCATGGGAATATATTGGGATAAAGCCGGGTTTAGATAAATTAATTGCACGAGTAGAGCCGTTGGGTTTCGCGAGTTTTTAAGGTAAGCAAAACAGTCTAGCTGCAGTCTAGAACTCTTGCGTGGATACGTTTATTCAGGTGAAATAACAGTGTGGATAAAATTTTACATTTTGGATACAGCTTTAGAAATTTGTTAAATAAGCCGCTAAAGGTCTTTTTTTTCTGTGTCTGCCTTTTTACTGTGTCATTGTTTTTTAATGGTGCCATTTGGAGAATTTGGAGTTTGTATCGTGATGCAAATACAATTCAAGTGCAGATTGTAAAGTCTAAGATTCAATCAGAAGTGCTGGACCAACAAATCAAACAAGCTCAAGACCCCTCCTTTATTGAACGGCAAGCTAAAGATAAGCTTGATATGGTTGGTGAGCAGGATCTGATTTTTGTATTTTCTGCATTGGATACCAATAATTAATTATGAATATTGATCAACTCCTACAAAAAATACCCAAGTTAGTACTCGCTGCTAGCGTGTTAATTTTAGCAATATTTTTTTTTGTGCATAATGATCCTTTAAGAGATGAATGCGAAGTTCAGACTTCTATTTTTGAAAAAAAAACCCAAGGTTTGCTGAGCGCAGTGAAAACTAAGAGTAAAAAAACTCAATTTCCAAAAATTGAATTCTGGAAAAATCGATGCAAGGCAGGAAATTCAATAGGTTCTTGCAACGATTATTTTGAAGGCTTAAGAATAGTAATTCAAGAACTTCGAGAACTTAATAATAATTGTCAGATTAAGTACAGCGAAGAAAATGAAAAATTTATAAAACAAATCACACATGCTTTGCAAATTATGGCTTTGGTGGCTTGGGGAGAAAAACCACCTTCCGGAATGGCGGAACGCTTGGGTTGGCTCAACGAATCACACATTCGAACATTTTGTTATTTAAAAAAAACCTTCGTGCTTATAGGTGGTGAGGAAAGTTTTTTAGAGTTACGGGAAAAAGTCTATAAAGAGTTTCCAGGTGAGTGGCCAGATAAATTTGATGTTAATAAATTGATCTTATCAAGCACCACAGTTGAAAAAACAGACAGTAAAATCACAGGCAGCGAAGATTCTAACAGCGAAGACATAGATATTACCAAACTAGTGGCTGAAAATCGGCCAAGAGCCTATAAAACAAATATCAACCCGGCAGGTAAATTAAAAAAAGAGGAAATTTTTGAGCGGAGCATTTTTTCTATTCGCTGCGATTTGTATATGTAACCTGTAGAGGGAGAATCTCGAGTTATAAAAGTATAGAGATCAAATTAAATACCCGCAAGCTGAATGGAACCCCAGATTTTTCGCCCGCGCCTAAATTGAATTCGTCCTCTGAAGAAAAATTTTGGCTCATATTTATTGGCAATTTTGTAGTTTACGCGGTCTTCTTTGATAAGCTCCCATTCCGCAGGGCTTAAGCCATATTCGGATAGGCTTTTGCTGAGTGAAGCCAGTTCTTGTTTCTTTTTCCCTAATTTTAAAAAATGTAAAATATTCATAAAGTTCCCTCTTTCTACTTGTGAAGTTGTTATTGCAAAGCTCATGCACAACAAATTATGTACAAAAAGCGATATAGGGCCTAACGAGCAGATTTGTCTCAAAATTAAGAAATAAAATTAAGAAATATTCTTAGAGATAGGAAATATCGAAAAAAAAGGCCGACTTTGCAGTCGGCTTACCTATATGACGAAGTAAATAGCGTCTGCTTATTTCAGCAAAATAGATGCAATTCGTATTAAAATAACTATTGAATATGTCCACAAAATGGCGTACAATTTCAGGGTATGTTCAAAAGAATTGTTAAGATATCAAAAACACATAGCTTTTTCCTGTTTGGAGCTAGGGCCACGGGCAAAACAACCTTTTTAAGTTCGGAGTTTCCTGCTGATACGACTCTGTTTATTAATCTTTTGGACCCCGAAATGGATGATCGTCTGGCTAATAACCCATCACAATTAGAGACGATCATTAAAGCAAATCCCCAGGCAAAATGGATCTTAATTGATGAAATTCAAAAAAATCCCAAACTGTTGGATGTCGTTCATAAATTAAGTTCTGATAAAAAAATCAGATTTATACTAACAGGCTCAAGCGCTAGAAAATTAAAAAGAGGAGCCGCCAACTTGTTGGCAGGGCGTGCATTTAGGTATTCTTGTTACCCGCTTACTCATATAGAAATCGCAGATGAGTTTGATTTAAATGATGTTTTAAAATTTGGTGCTCTTCCAGAAATATTCTTCCTTTCTCCTGAGGATAAAAAAGATTATCTACGGTCTTATGTGGAAACCTATTTTAAAGAAGAAATTGTGACAGAACAAATAGTTCGCAAACTAAGACCCTTTAAAAATTTTTTGTCGGTTGCTGCTCAAATGAATGGAAAAATTTTAAATTTAAATAAGATTGCTAATGATGTTGGGGTCGACCATACGACTGTACAGAATTATTTCGAAATTTTAGAAGAGACTCTTGTCGGATTTTTGCTTGAGCCCTTTCACGAATCCATCAGAAAAAGACAAAGACAGGCCTCGAAATTTTATTATTTTGATTTGGGTGTCGTGCGCGCGCTTAAAAAAAGTTTAGACAATGATATTTTGCCTGGCACTTTTGACTATGGTGATAGCTTTGAGCACTTTCTTATTCTTGAAATCAAACGGCTTGCTGATTATTTAAAACCCGATTGGCAGTTTTCTTACCTTCGAACAAAAGATAATGCCGAAATTGACTTAATTATAGAACGACCAGGACTGCCTCGGGCTTTAATTGAAATTAAATCCGCGGGTGATATTAACAAATTAGACAAGGCCTCGATCAATACCTATCAATCACTGATCAGGGACTTTCCCAACGCACAAGCCTTTCTGCTATCTCAGGATTCTGTAGAACAAAAAATTGATAAAATTTGGTGCTTGCCATGGAAAAAAGGCCTGAAAGAAATCGGGCTGAGTGTCTGGGACGGAACAAATTGACCAGCGCTCTAGCTGTTAATCTCCTCAAAACACTTATCTTGCAACCTAAACAGAGTATATAGAGTACAAAGCTAATTAGACTTCAAACGGAACTGGACTGATAAGTTCTGGCCGAGGTGCGGTATCATAGGCATCAGTACCCGAGGGAAGAAGGGCTAAATTACGAGCTTTTTTAACGGCGGCAGATACGCGCTTTTGTTGAGCTATACTAAGTTTAGAGATACGTGCCGGAGTAATTTTTCCAGCATCGCCAATAAACCGAGCTAACGAAGCAGGGTCTTTGTAATCAAAGTTGTGGTCGCCCGCGTACTCAGTTCTGTACTTGCTGCGAGTACTTTTTTTATTACCACTTTCGCGATTACCACTTTCGCGACTATGGTCTTTTTCTGTTCTATCCATTTTATCCGTTCTGTCGGCTTTATCTGTGCGGTCTACTCTATCTGTTCTACTAGATCTATCTGTTCTATCCATTTTTTCCATTCTTTCTATTCTAAACCTCTTGCCAATTGAAGAATAAATGTAATATACCAGAAAGCTGGGTTTTGGAAGTTATTTATTTGAAGATTTAAGAAGAATTAAGAAGATTTAAAGTGTGCAGATTATTAAGGAGACACAAGTTATGAGTCGATGCGAATTAACAGGCAAAAGTCCGGTGGTTAAGAATTTAGTAAGTCATTCAAATATTAAAACAAAAAGTACAGCTTTACCGAATGTTCAAAGAAAACGGATATTTAGCCGTACATTGAATGAAATGGTGCGTCTTTATGTGGCAACAAGTGCTATCCGTGATATGGAGCATATTGGTGGATTTGACGCCTTTATCACAAATCAGCCGAATGAGGTATTATCTAAGCGCGCAATGGAAGTAAAAACTAAAATTCGTCGCAAAATAAGTAAATCAACAAAAACAAACAAATAAACAAATAAATAAATAAATAAATCAGGCTTAAGTACAGGGGATATTGTGAAATTAAAAATTAAAAAAGGTGATACGGTTCAGGTAACAGCAGGCGGCGACAAGGGAAAAAAAGGTGCGGTGATTGAAGTCAGCCCTCGTGCTATGAGAATTAAAATACAGGGTGTAAAAATTCAAACCCACTATGATAAAAAAGACGGATTATTAAAAAAAGAAGGCTTTATCGATTACTCTAATGTTAAACTAATAGAGAAAGCTGCAAAACTAAAAACGACTAAAGAAAAAACGACAACTAAAAAAGCTGCCGCCAAGTCTAAATAAGACCTATGTTTCCTTGGCTTAGTCTAAAATTGGTTGAGTGTTTTAATGCAAAATAAAAATGATAGAAAAAGATCTAATGCCATTTAAAAAAAAAGAATGATTTCATACGGAAATTTTTATTTATTAATGCCGCTGATTTTTATTTTAAGTATAATTCAGCCAACTTATGCTGTAGAAAATATAAAAACTACTGAATTGGTAGTTAAATCTACAACTGCGGATCTTTTCTTTTTATGTCGGCGTAATAATAGTGTTCGATGGTTAAGAATCTATAAGCTTGAAAATGGAAAGTGTAACACAGAGTATTCTAAAGAGGGCTATTTACAGGTTGTTGGTTCGGCCACCTATTATTCAAGTTGTGAAGGAATTCTACATAGTGTTAAGAAAAACTTAGAAGAGGGTGGCTTTATATGCAGTCTCGTTCTGAAGCACTCTGTAATTGAGTTTTAAATATGAAGATAGGAATAGCACAGCTCAATAGCAATGATGACATTCATAAAAATTTTGTAGAAATTAAGCGAATTATTTTAGAGGCGGAAGTAGAAAAACCTGAAGTGATTTTTTTTCCGGAAAATTCTCTGTTTATGAGAATAGATCCAAATTCAGAAGTTACGGCGATTAGTTTAGAGAACGACATGATTTCTGAACTCAAAGATATCTGCGCTAAAACAAAAATAAATATTCACCTAACAACGCCTATTTTAGATGACGCTAAGGTATATAATGCGTCCATCTTAATTGACTCGCGGCATCGCGCGCAGATTATTTATAAAAAAATTCACTTATTTGATATTGAATTGGCCGGACAAAAACCCATGAAAGAATCAGATGCTTTTTCGGCGGGTAAAGACCCCAGCGTATTTAATATTAAAGATTTTAAGCTGGGAAGCTCCATTTGTTATGACATACGTTTTGCAGAACTTTATTCAGTTTATGCAAAAGCCAATGTGGATGTTATTTTGGTGCCCGCTGCTTTTTTAGTCAAAACTGGTCAGGTTCATTGGGAGGTCTTACTTAAGGCCCGCGCTATTGAGTCTCAGTGTTATGTTGTAGCTCCAGCACAAGTCGGCAGGCACAAATCAGCCAGAAGTGAATTAGTACGGGAAACTTTTGGACATTCGATGATAATCAACCCTTGGGGTGAAATCTCCGCAATTAAAAAAGAGGGAGTGGGAATTTTTTTTACTGAACTTAGTCACGAAGTTTTACATGGCGTTCGCAAACAAATTCCAATGAAAAATCACAGAAGAATTGATTTCTAACTCAGAAGCTTTAATATTATAAGCATGAATAAAATATTTTTTTTAGCACAAAGTTTTAGTCAAAGTTTAAATTTTAGTCTAAGTTTTATTTTATTTGTTAGCGTAAATTTTTATACAATAAATATCTATGCAGATGAAGAATCAGTCTACGTCGAAATAGCAAAATTTAGAACCTACCCAAGTGGCGCAGATGAATGCGATTTAAAAGTACAACCCCTTCTGAACAATTCACAAGATAAAAAAATAAAATTGCATTCGCAAGAAGCGGCACAAGAAGTTATGCCGGCGGCAATTCAAGATGAAGCAAGTGAGGGTTTTTAATATGAATGAATCTTTACCCGAAGGCGCTACGCGCGATGTAATGGATGTAGATGTACTGATTATTGGCGGCGGCGCTGCGGGTTTGTCATGTGCTTACCGTATAGCCACAGAAATAGAAAAACACAATTTACTTGTAGCAGAAGGGAAGCTTCAAGAAGCCCCCCTTCCAGAAAAAATGATTGTGGTGATAGAAAAAGGTTCAGAAATCGGAGCACATAGTTTTTCAGGTGCGGTTTTAAATCCCAAAGCATTACAAGAGCTGATTCCGAATTACAAAGAGCTGAACTGCCCTTTACAGGCTGAAGTTAAAAAAGATGAGGTTTATTATTTAGGAAAAAAATCAGCCTTTAAACTTCCACTCACGCCGCCCCCATTTCAAAATGTCGGTAACTATATAATTTCGCTTTCTCAGTTTAATCGTTGGCTCGCGGAGCAGTGTTCGGCTAAAGGTATTAATATATTTCCGGGTTTTGCTGCGGTTGAAGCCTTATACGAGGGTGATAAAATTATTGGAGTGCGCACGGGTGATAAAGGCCGCGATAAAGAAGGCAAGCCTAAAGAAAATTTTGAGCCTGGCTTGATTTTAAAAGCTAAAATCACTATTTTTGCAGAAGGCACCCGTGGCAGTTTGTTTAAGCAGGTCGAAAAAAAATTAAAACTGCGAGCGGGTAAAAATCTTGAAGTTTTTGAAGAGGGCGTAAAAGAAATAATTCAAATGCCTGCCGGAACTATTGAAGCCGGACACGTGATCCACACCATGGGGTTTCCGTTAAGTAAATCTATTGGTGGAACCTTTATTTACACTATTCCTGGGGATAAAATTATTTTAGGATTGGTGGCCTATTTAGACACGCAGGATCCCTTGTTAGACCCCCATCGCGAATTGCAAAAATTAAAAACGCATCCTTTTATTGCTAATAAAATTAAGGGTGGAAAAGTTTTAGCATACGGAGGCAAAACCCTGCCTGCGGGCGGTTGGTATTCAATGCCAAAACTATATGGCGATGGCTTTATGGTTTGCGGCGACTCTGCCAGTATGGTGGATGTACAAAAGCTAAAGGGTATTCACTTAGCCATGAAGTCTGGAATGCTCGCTGCAGACACGGCATTTGAGGCAATTAAAGCAGAAGATTCCTCTTCTACAGTTTTAAAGTTTTACGAAAACAAGGTGTTTGCCAGTTATGTTAAAAGTGAGCTTTATCGTGTTAGAAATTTTCACCAAACCCTTTCCATGGGTCTTGTGGCGTCTTTGCCACTTATTGCCCTGCAAGAGATCACGGGTGGGCGCGGGCTAATTGACAATATGAAAGTTCACACGATTGACGCTAAAACCACCCTGAAAGTTAACGAAATTTGGGGTTCAGAGGGAATGGCGGCGCCTGAGAACAAACTACCAGCGGCGGACGGGGTGTTGATGTTTGATAAACTTGGAAGTGTGTATTTAACTGGCACCACGCACGATGAGGATTCTCCAAATCATCTTTTATTGCAAAACGGAGACATCTGCCGCACTGTTTGCGAGCCGCAGTATAAATCACCCTGCGTAAAGTTTTGCCCGGCCAGTGTGTATGAGATGCTCCCCTCTGTTAAAGAAGCAGGTAAGTATGATTTACAAATTAATTATACAAATTGTATTCATTGCAAAACCTGTGATATTAAGTGTCCGTTTGAGAATATAGATTGGACTGTGCCCGAAGGCGGTGGCGGCCCTAAATATACTGAGACCTAGATTGGGCTACGGCTACGGCTACGGACTTATTGACAATTGAATAGAGGAACTTTTATATGGCGCACTTTTATGCTACATGCCCCACGGGTATGGCGGAATTAGTTGAAAAAGAATTGCAATCTTTTGGTTTAAAAACCTGGGAAAAAACCTCAAGCGGCGTGGTGTTTGAGTCGAACTGGGCCGGATGTTATAAAGCCAACTTGAACTCTCGCTTTGCCAGCCGGATATTGAAACCGATTTTAGATTTTCCCGCTTATCAAAATGAAGAACTCTATAATAATATTTTAAAACATGATTTTACAAAATATATAAAACCCACACAAACCCTGGCTATTGATGTGGTGGTTAACGAGTGCATGTTGCATGACCAGCGCTTTGTAGCAATGAAAATAAAAGATGCCATTGTAGATCAGTTTCGTAATAAATTTGGTGTACGCCCGGATGTGGATACAAAATCTCCAGATTTAAGAATACATGTGCGCGGCTTTAAAAATAATTTTTCAGTGGCACTTGATACCAGTGGTAATTCACTTTTTATGCGCGATTACAGGTTGCTAACTGGCGAAGCCCCCTTAAAAGAAAATTTGGCGGCAGGCCTTATTGGCCTCACCGAATGGGATAAAAAATCATCTCTTGTGGATTTATTCTGTGGATCAGGCACCCTGCTCATTGAAGCCGCCATGATGGCGCTGAATATGGCGCCAGGGTTACAAAGAAAAAAATTTGGTTTCATGGGCTTACTCGATTTTGATGAGCAAGCCTGGGAAGACGTGGTGCAAGAGGCCATCGAGAGTGAAAAAGCAGAACTGGATTTTAAATTTTATGGCCACGATATTGACAAAAAAATGGTAGATATCGCAAAGAAAAATGCCAGAAGCGCGGGCGTATTAGAGCATATAGAATTTAAATGCACGCCGGTTTCAACCGTGCTGCCGCCAGAAGAAAAATCGATGGTAATTTGTAACCCGCCCTATGGTTCAAGAATTGGTGATGAGGACAATTTAAAAGACGTTTACCGAGATTTAGGTTTTACCCTGAAACACCGATTTAACGGCTGTGAAGCTTGGGTGCTGGCAGGAAACAAAGATTTACTACAAGAAATGAAGCTAAAATCTACCCGCAAACATTTTGTATTTAATGGAAATATTGAGTGCCGCTTTTTAAAATACGAAATGTATGAGGGGAGCCACCGCAAAACGAAACTGAAAAACTAAACATACCGCTTATCAGAGATTGGCAAAACTAGGTGACGGCAACAGAATTCTCCTTAAAAATTTTTCGTATTCTGCATGCCGGTTATATTTTTGAATGTGATAAAATAAAAATAGTCTTCGATCCAATTTTTGAAAACCCATTCAGTCAAAATTGCTATGCTTTTCCGGAAGTTAAATTCGACGTTGAACTAATAAAAAAGTTAAATTTTTCGGCAGTTTTTATTTCACATTTTCATGATGATCATTGTTCGCTCGAAAGTTTAAATTTTATAGACCGCCACACGCCTATTTATGCTTACTGTCTTCATGAAGAGCTTTTTACGCTTATACAACAGCTGGGTTTTTTATATGTTTACCCTTTACAGCTTAATAAAAGTATATGTATTGGCGAATTTGAAATTATTCCTAAGCGGGCGCTGGATGCAGAGATCGATTCGATTTTTCATATTAAGGCGGCCGGTTTAAATATTTTGAATGTTGTTGATTCATGGATTGACGATGAAACCCTAGCGCAGCTTGCGGGTTTTACGCCATGGGATCTTGTGCTCTGGCCGTTTCAAACCCTGCGCGAAGTTGAGGTGCTATCGCCTTCTCGGTCGGTAGCGGCTACAGGTCAATTGCCCATGGAATGGCTAGAACAACTCACCGCCTTAAGCCCCAGATATGTTGTGCCCAGTTCGTGTCAGTTTTTGCAAGAAAGCTGGTCGTGGTATAATAATGCATTATTTCCGATAACCTATAAGCAGTTTTCAATTGAAGTTAAGGTGACTCTAAAAAATACCGAGGTGGTAAGGCTTAATCCGGGAGTAGGGATTATTTTAGATAAAAACTCTCTTAAATTGACAGCGCCTTTGGGTTGGATTGCGCCAATAGGTGAACAGAACCTCGATTATTTTTACGACCCAAATTTAAAGCCTCCAACTACCGCTGAAATTTCACGGCATTTTGCTCCGCTGAGTTTGTCACAAACCGAAAGAGTTTTTAATTTTTGCAGGTTAGGTTTGTTAGAAAAATTCAGGTCGCTGGGGGCTACGTCTGAACCCTACTTTCAACAACCAAGAGGCTGGCAATTATCAGTTTACGATCACGCCGGAAAGATGATCTCGTTTTATTATCGCTTAAATCAAGAAAGTATTGAATTAGTTGAAGATTGTGCAGCACCTATTGAGTGGACAACTGAAATACCCATTGTAAAATTATTTGCAGCCGTGGAAAATGGCGAGGCTTTGACCTCGCTGTATGTGCGCATTAACGATATAGTTTTTGCGCCCGAGATCGAAAACGAGATCGAAAATAAAATCGGGTCTGCAGATGTTTTTGAAGATCCTTTAATTCGCTGTCTTTTTACAGGGGTCTTCGGGGCTTATCAAATTGCACAACTTAAAAAATTGCGGCAAAACTGCAGTGAAAAATTGCGCTAGGAAGTGGTCCATACAAAAATTCAAACGAACCCAAAAGTCTTTACATTATTTTTTAACTCAGCTAATACTATAAAGATGATTTACAACATTCCTGTTTTAGGCGGGTATTACCGCCACTATAAAGATAAAGATAAAGCTAAGCCTTACAAAGTTATAGATATTGTATTGCACAGTGAAAGTCTAGAATCGCTGGTGCTGTATCAAGCGCTTTATAATAATGAACTAGGCACAATGTGGGTAAGGCCACTTAAAATGTTTGGAGAAAATGTCACGTTCGCGGGTAAGTCTGTACCGCGATTTGTGCTAGAAACTCCAACTGTTGTTTTCAAATATTATCACACGCATATTTATTTTAGCCGCGAACAAGCGGCAAGAGCCGCTGAGCTTAGCGAAAAAATGAAACGTGATTTGGGCGGAAAAGTTCAGGTTCATGCGCTACAACATGAACCCATTGGCCCGCATCCACAACCTATGTTTGAAGCTGATTTTTTGGGACAAGAGTATTTAATGCTGGTTAACTGGCTCATAGTTAACCGCGAGGATTTTAAAATTTTGATTCACCCCTTAAGTGGTGATGCGATGGCGGACCACACTATTTATGCACAGTTTTTAGGGGCCAAGGTCGACTTGAAACTTGAAATTTTGAAAAATCACTCAATGGCTGCTATGACTAGCGCGCCACTGTCATAGTTTTGTCACATCACCACAATTTTCCTTCAATAGAAAAATATAATAAAACGCTGTAGTCCTCTGATTCAGAAGGGCCAATTCCGATTGGTAATGCAATTCCCGGAACATACTGCACGCTTTGGGTGTTAATGGCATATCTTAATCCCGGACTGATGTAGTAAGATTCTGAGCGGCTTTTTGTGCCATCGCCATTTGAAGTATCGGCGCTATTATGAATAAACTCCGTCATTAAATTTAAAGTGTCGCTGGCAAGATAAATAAAACTTGTACCGAAATTTGTACTGATTGTGTTTGAACCTATTGCGCCGCCAGCGCTCTGTGCCTGATTAGTATAGGTATAACCAAAGTTGTAATGATTTATCCATGATTTGTTCAGTTCAAACGACAATGGAATATTAAATTGTAAACCAAGAGCACTGGTTCCCAGCCCCGTTTCGCGCTTTCCTGTTGGTAATATAATCGATACGCGGGGGCTCATCGCAATTTTTTCGGAATCCATCAACTGATAGCGATAATTTAAACTTATATCATTTACTCCCGAATTGGTTACATTATTTTCTGTAGCCGTGGTGTGGGGAAGAGTAAATGAAAACTGATGGGTGCGGTTCGGCGCCGGTATCTCGACTGTTAGAGTATAGACTCCTTGTGACTTTTGAGAATTTACTTTTGTATATTGATACGATTGTATCAATTGCACGACGCCGTCTTCTTGATTGTAGGCCTCTTCTAGTAAAAATGAATTATCCTCAATTTTGCCAGCGTGGGTAACCAGAGCTATGATCAGCGAAAATAAAATGATTACTGATTTTTTTTTCATAGGATGAGCGTCCTTTTTTATAAAAAAACGATATTGTATTTGATGATAAGTCCATTTGATGATAAATTCAACTAAATATAACTGACGACAATATCGGCAGACCATGAGGAGCATGTAAAATATGTCAATAAAAACGAAGCTGATTCTAACGTTCAGTTTTTTGCTAAACCGCGAGGATTTTAAAATTTCTTTAAATGCTGGTAGGATTATGGAGCTGATTTCTTAATAAATTCTCAATATGGCACACTATAAAAATTTTAGTCACAAAAACTTAAGTTTTTAATAAAATAATCCGAACTATATAGTTCTATGAAAAATTTAAGTTTTAAAACTAAGTTGATTTTACTTTGCGTACTCATGGGGTTTGTAAGTCTGAGTATAGGAGTAACCTTCTATATCGGACTGCGCAATGTTACCGCCAGTTACGCTCAGATTTCAGATTCGGTACTGCCTAAGGTCCTTCAGACTAGCCGAATGCGTATCAGTTTTCGGGACGTTAGAATTCAACTTCGAACACTTGGGCTTTCGGGGCTTAGCCCAGAAGAAAGCTTAGCTACAGTTAAGCGGGCATCTGAAGCCATTGCCGCTTACGATGCGGCTAATAAAAAACTTCTTGATGTGGGTTTTAGCCCTGAAGAAAAAGAAATTCATGCCGAATTAGATAAGCGCTGGGCCGAATTTAAAGTAGTCGGACAGATGGTTTTAGATTATCATCAAAGTGGCACGCCCGAAGATAAAGAAAAGATTGTGGGCATTATACTTAAAGAGTGCCCCGAAGCTGCAGTTAACCACAAAGTGCAAATGGAAAAACTGATAGCTTATGAAGAAAACTCGGCTAAAAATGCGGTGGAGTTAGCTAAGTCGACCGAAGCCTCAACAGATGTCGTGAGCCTTTGGGTAGGTTTAATTGGTGTGTTTTCTGGATTGACGATAGGGTTTGTTTTCTCAAATAATATTGTAAAGACAATATCTAAAATTTTAGTGGATCTTAATAAAAATGCAGAACAGCTAACGCGGGCCTCGGCACAAATCGCTTCGTCTTCAGTAGAACTATCGCAATCGGCAGTGGGGCAGGCGAATTCGCTGGAAAGCACGTCGGCCTCAATTGAAGAAATGAGTTCAATGGTGTCTAAAAATTCTGAAAATGCGCAGTCAACGGCCAACACCTCAAATGCATCACACCAAAAAGCGGTTGAAGGTAAATTGGTGGTTGAAAAAATGATTCATTCTATGAATCAAATCAACACAAGTAATAATGCCATTATGATTCAGGTTGATAATAGTAACGAGCAATTTAGTGGTATAGTTAAAGTGATAGAAAAAATCGGGTCTAAAACAAAGGTTATTAATGATATTGTTTTTCAGACAAAGCTGCTTTCTTTTAATGCCTCAATAGAAGCCGCCCGCGCCGGAGAGCATGGTAAGGGTTTTGCGGTGGTGGCGGAAGAAATTGGAAAACTTGCGCAAATGAGCGGCAGTGAAGCTAAAGAAATCAACACCCTATTAGCTGAGAGCGTGCAAAAGGTAAATGAAATTGTAGATGAAACACGCCAAAAAGTGAAAGCCCTTATTGATGAAGGAAAGAATATAGTTGGTGAAGGTGCAAAAGTCGCTAATCAATGCGGCGAGGTTCTTGAAAACATTGTATTTAATGTATCGAGTGTTTCAACGATGGCTGCAGAAATTTCGACGGCCAGCCTAGAGCAATCGCGTGGTGTGCAAGAAATTACAAATGCCATGACTAAGTTAGATCAGGTCACGCAAACTAATGCTGCTGGCAGTAAAAATTGTGCAGATGCGGCAGAAGAGCTTTCGAACCAAGCTGTCGTATTAAAAAGTGTTGTTGCGCAGTTAGCTCAGACAATTCACGGTGAGCAAAAGGCCGCATAAACTGTAAAAACTTACTGCGCTCCCACATGAAAATACTTCGACTGCGGATGGTTAAAATAATAGCCACTGACACTTGAAGCCGGGGTCATGGCGTAATTTTCGGTAAGCTTTACGCCGATTTTATTTTCAACATCCATGAGCTTCCAAATTTTCATTTTATCTTCATGCACGGGGCAGGAAGGGTAGCCAGGCGCGGGTCTGATGCCACGGTAGTTTTCTTTAATTAAATCTTCGGTAGATAAGTTTTCAGATTTACCAAAGCCAAAAAGTTCTCGAACCTTTTTGTGAGTAAGCTCAGTCAGGGCTTCTGCGATGCGATCTCCCAAAGCTTTAGTCAGTATTGAATTGTAATCATCATTTTCGGTTTCATATTTTTTGGCAATAATTTCAACTTCGCCCCCTGAGGTGGCCACAAAAAAACCCAGATAATCTTTGCGGTCCGTAATAGTTTTCGGAAGAATAAAATCGGCCAGACAATAATGTGTGTCGTTGTTCACAACATTTTCAGCCTTTTGTCTTAAAAACTCAAAAGTTTCAAGCGGTTCTTGCGTGCGGGGATCAAAAACCTCAACACTTTCATTTTCAGAATTGGCATTAAAAATTCCCACCAGCGCGCGGGGCTTAAATAAATTTTCTTTAATAATTTTAGCCAGCATGACTTCCGCGTCGGCAAATAATTTTTTAGCTTCTTCGCCGTATTTAGGGTGTTCAAAAATTCGCGGGTAGGCTCCTTTAAGTTCCCAAGCCCAAAAAAACGGGCTCCAATCGATGTATTTAACAATTTCTGCAAGCGTGGACTGAATTTCAAACACTCCCATTTTATCGGGTACAGCAATGTCGACTTTTTCCCAGTCAGATTTATAACTTCGGGCGCGCGCATGTTCTAAACTGCTAATTTTAAGTTGGGAGCTATTTTTAAGATAAGATTCGCGGATAAGGACGGACTCTTTTTTTATTTCTTGTACATACTGGGCGCCGCCCGCGCTTAATAAGCGCGTGCAGACCCCGGCGGCTAATGAGGCATCGACCACATGAACTACGGCGCCATCATAGTGGGGGTCAAGTTTAACAGAAGTGTGCACTTTTGAAGTGGTGGCCCCACCAATTAAAATAGGATTTTTATAGCCCTCGCGTTGTAGTTCTTGCAAATTATAAATCATTTCATCAAGAGACGGGGTAATGAGGCCTGAAAAACCGATGATGTCGACATTTTCTTCTTTAGCTTTTTTGAAAATTTTATCAAAAGAAACCATCACGCCCATATCGATAACTTTATAACCATTGCAGGCCAGCACCACGCCCACTATGTTTTTACCGATGTCGTGTACATCGCCCTTAACGGTGGCCAGTAATATTTTTCCCTGTGCTTTAGCTTCGGACTTGGCCGTGGCATTTTCATTGTTTAACTGACTTTTCATGAAGGGATCTAAATAGGCCACTGCTTTTTTCATCACGCGGGCCGATTTTACCACTTGCGGTAAAAACATTTTACCGCTGCCAAAGAGCTCGCCCACCACCTTCATGGCATCCATTAAGGGGCCTTCAATTACCTTTAGCGGGGTGCCGCATTTGATTCTGGCTTCTTCGGTATCAAGTTCAATGAATTGGTCAATACCTTTTACTAGCGAGTGAGTCATTCGGTTTTCAAGAGAGTCACTGCGCCAGTCCTGCACCACTACTTTTTGGATGTTGCCGGTTTTATTATTTTTATCATACTCACTTTGTTGCCGAATTTTTTCTGCGAGCTCTAGCAAAACTTCTGAGGCGGCCTCTGATTTATTCAGTATCACATCTTCAACTTTTTGGCGCAGTTCAAGATCTATTTTTTCATAGACTTCAAGCATTCCGGCGTTCACGATGCCCATATCAAGGCCTGCACCAATGGCGTGATATAAAAAAACTGAGTGCATGGCTTCGCGCACTTTATTGTTGCCACGAAAACTAAACGAAAGGTTAGACACGCCACCAATCGTGTAAGCAAGCGGGCAGATTTTTTTAAGCTCAAGTAGGGCATCAATAAATGCCTTAGCATAGCTGTTGTGCTCTTCAATGCCGGTGGCCACTGTTAATATATTGCTGTCAAAAATAATATCGCTGGGGTCAAAATCAATTTTATCAATTAGTAATTTGTAAGCGCGGTGGCAAATTCTGACTTTTTCTGTAAGGCTGGCCGCCTGGCCCTGCTCATCAAAGGCCATGACCACGACGGCCGCGCCATATTTTTTTGCCAGCCTTGCCTGTTTTAAAAAAGTATCCTCACCTTCTTTTAGGGAAATAGAATTAATAACAACTTTGCCCTGTACGCATTTAAGGCCTTCTTCAATGATTTCCCATTTAGAAGAATCAATCATAATAGGAATTCTTGAAATATCGGGCTCGGCGGCGAGTAAATTTAAAAATTCACGCATCATTTTTTTGCCGTCAATCAGGCCTTCATCAAAATTGATATCAATAATATTGGCGCCATTTTCCACCTGTTGCCGAGCAATGGTCAGGGCTTCGTTTAATTGGCCATTTTTAATAAATTTTGAAAAATGTGGAGAGCCGGTCACATTGGTGCGCTCACCCACTAAAATAAAACTTCGTTCGCCTTGCGACATTAAATTTAAAGGCTCAAGGCCTGAAAGCCGCAAGCGGGGCTCTACAAGGCTGGGTTTGTGTGGAGAGGCCGCCCGGATTTCTTTAACGATGGCCTTAATGTGACTGGGCGTAGTGCCGCAACAGCCGCCCACCATATTTAAAATTCCATCCTTAGCAAATTTATTCAGTTCAAAAGCAATGCTTTCAGGAGTTTCATCATAGCCGGTGAGCGAGAGCGGATTTGGCAGGCCCGCATTCGGATAACAGCTGATGAAGCAGTCAGAGACTCGCGCTAAATCTCTTAAAAAGGGGCCCATTTCTTTTGCGCCCAGCGCGCAGTTGATACCGACACTTAAGGGCTTTGCGTGGCGCACGGAATTCCAAAAAGCTTCAACGGTTTGGCCCGAAAGGGTGCGCCCAGAGGCATCCGTGATGGTGACTGAAATCATCAGGGGTAATTTTTCATTTAGCTCTTCTTGTAGTTTTTCTATGGCAAAAAGTGCGGCCTTTAAATTTAAGGTGTCAAATGTGGTTTCAGGTAAAAGCAGATCGGCGCCACCTTGAATTAAAAATTTAGCTTGGTTGTAATACGCCAGCACCAGTTCATCAAAAGTGATCGCGCGATAGCCCGGGTTATTCACATCAGGAGAAAGTGAAGCCGTACGGTTAGTTGGCCCTAACGCCCCGGCCACATAAACTCTGCGCGATGGATTTTTTTGCATAAAGTCCAGCGCAACTTCTTTGGCAATTTTTGCGGCTGCCAAATTAAGTTGATCGGCATAGGATTCTAAACCGTAGTCAAGCTGGGCAATAGAGGTCGAGCTGAACGTATTGGTTTCAATAATATCAGCGCCGGCCTCTAGGTAGCTCCAATGGATTTCTTTAATAAGATCGGGGCGGGTAAGAACCAGCAAATCATTATTGCCCTTTAGGTCTTTAGGGTGATTTTCAAAAAAACCTTTTCTAAAATCTTCTTCTTTTAATTTGTAAAGTTGAATCACCGTGCCCATAGCGCCATCTAAAAAAAGAATTTCTTTTTTTAGGCGTTCTTCTAACTCAACTAAAACTTTATTTTTTTTCATCATTATTTTACAGTCTACTTTTGTAGCTTTTTCACAATATCATAAATAACCGGCGCATCGTTTAAAACATAAAAGTGCAGGCTGGGCACCTTGGCATTCATCAGTTCTTCAGCTTGCTTAAGGGCCCATCTCTGGCCTATTTCTAGCACATGCGCAGGGTTTTCAGTGATTTCATCAACCAGTAAATCAGGCAGATCAATGTGAAAGGCTTTGGGTAAGGATTGTAATTGTTTAATAGAGCGAATAACTTTAATACCTGGTATAATCGGGATTGTGATGTCAGCCTCGCGGCAGTGCTTTACGTAAGAAAAATAATCTGCGTTATCAAAAAACATTTGGGTGGTGATATACTGGGCGCCGGCCTCAACCTTGCGTTTAAGATTTTGTATATCAAGTTTAAGGCTGGCGGCCTCAAAATGTTTTTCAGGGTAACCGGCCACTCCTATGCAGTAATTCAGCGGTGCGGTGTTATCAAGATCTTCTAAGAATTTCCCTTTTTTTAATCCTGAAATCTGCGCCACTAGGTCGTAAGCATAATGATTAAGAGTTTTTTCTTTAGCGTGATTTTTTTGAAAATTAGGGGTATCGCCTCTTAAAGCCAAAATATTGTGAATGCCTAAAAAATTAAGCTCTATTAAAGCATCTTCTGTTTCTTCTTTTGAAAAACCTAAACACAAAACATGAGCCACAGTGTCGATTTTGTAACGGTTTTGAATAACGCCACAAATGCCCAAAGTGCCCGGACGTTTACGAAAAATTTTACGCTCTAAACCACCATCATGACGTTCACGATAATGGGCCGAAGATGAGTGGGAAGTTACATCCACCCAGGCTGGATTTAAGGGGCGCAGCATGTCCACAATATCTAGAATTTCTTGACCGGATTTACCCCTAGACGGAGGTACGATTTCAAAACTAAAAAGTGAAGCTCTGTCTTGGGCTTTGTCAATGTGTTCGACGATGTGCATAGATAGCTATCTTAGCTTAATTTGGCCTAGTAAATCAAAGGAATTGAGTCATTAACTAATTTTTAAAGCTTACTTTAGTTATTTTGAAGCATTTGCACGGTTGAAATTAGTTACTCCACAGCTCTTTCGCCGTGCGCAAATAAGGCCAGACTCTCCGGAAAGGTTGCTTGACATTGCTCCGGATTTCGACGCAAAATACGGAGCATGGTCAGAAGACTTTTTGTTCCACCAACACATCAAAGTTATTTCCTTTTTGGCGCCCGTGGCACAGGGAAAACAACCCTATTGGAGCGCCAGTATTCTCTCTTGCCGATTCCTGCAGATAACATTTTGTACATCGACCTTTTAGACCCAGACCAAGAAGAAATTTACCTTAGGTACCCCAATACCTTAAAGGATATCATAAATGAGAAAAAAAGTCAGTTATCTAAAGTTATAATAGATGAGGTTCAAAAAGCCCCAAAACTATTAGACGTAGTTCACTATTTAATTGAGAAACATAAAAAAATTCAATTTATCCTTACAGGATCGAGTGCGCGAAAATTAAAACATGGTGGCGCAAATTTACTTGCAGGCAGGGCCGCCTCATTTAATTTACATCCGTTCTCATTCCTTGAAATACCTGACATCCGGGGTGAGGTGGAATTGCTTTCTTGGGGAAGTTTGCCAAAGATTTTTGAATTTTCTACTGCAACTGAAAAGCAAAGATTCCTAAAAAGCTATGTGCAAACCTATTTAAAACAAGAAATACAGCTTGAACAGTTAGTAAAAAATATTGTCTCCTTCCGGGAGTTTTTAGATTTCGCAGCTCAAGTAAATGGCGAAATCATCAATTTTGCAAATATCGCAAAGAAAAGCGGGGTTGATGAAAAAACAATCTCAAGATATTTCGAAATACTAAAAGATACATTGGTGGGTTTTTTTCTTGAGCCATTTTCCGAATCAATTAGGCAAAAACAAAGTCAAAAACCAAAATTTTATTTGTTTGATGTCGGTATCGCAAGGCAGATGAGTCATACATTATCTTCTGACGTCGTTTTCGGCACTTCAGAATTTGGAAGATTTTTTGAACAGATGATAATCTGTGAGTGCTATAGATTAAATGACTATAAGGAAAAAGACTATAAATTCGCTTTCCTCAGAACAGCCGATGGCGCAGAAATTGATTTGATCGTAATTAAAACTAAAACAAAAAAAATTCTAATTGAAATTAAATCAACAAATCGAGTGATTGCAGACGACTATAAGCATCTGCTGAGCCTTGGCCAAGATATTCAGCATTTTGAAAAATGGGTTTTATGCACGGAAAAAAAATCTCGTAAAACCGCAGAGGGGGTCAGAATACTTCCTTGGCGTGAGGGCTTAAAAGAGTTGTTCGATGTGTAAAGCTCGGCCCTGTAGTCTTATTAAAAAGGCTTACGAACACCCAAATACGCGGCCACGATAAAAATTAAAAGCATGGGAATATACAGCAGCCAGCCGATTTGGCCTTTTCTTTTAATTAAGACTAATGCGGCTCCAAAATAAAGCCAAATGACAATTTTGGCATAAATCCAGTTGGGCATATCACGAACTAGGCCTAAGCGCGCCAGTAAACCGAACCCACTCAGTAAAACCAAAAATAAACCTAGACCATGAGCCATAAAAGAGAATTTTTTAGCGGAGCCTTCAACCGCAGCGCCCGTGGCTTTTAGCGTCAGCAGGCTGACCAGGCCAGAAAAAAGCAAGATCAAACCGGTTAAATGCAGAATTTTGTAAAACTCGTAAGACATCAGAGGCCTCTATTCTTTAGTAGTTGGGTTGGTGTTAAGTTTTAAATGCTGTAAAATTTTATTAACCTGCTGGCGCAGCTTTTTAATTTTTGGAATAGCCACATGAGTTTTAAGGCTTTCTTTATGGGGCTCAAGCGGGTAGCCACCATACATACCGGATTGCTTAATACTTTGTGTAACTCCGGCGCGCGCAGATAAAATGACATTGTCGGCAATTTTCAAATGTCCAAGCACGTGAACGCCACCGGAGGTCATCAGATTTTTACCGATAATGCTTGAGCCCGCCACGATAAAACCCGCCGCGACCATTGCGTTTTCACCGATTTGCACATTATGGGCAATGTGGCAGAAATTGTCAAACTTAGAGCCTTTTTTAATACGGGTTTCAGTTAAAGTGGCGCGGTCCACGGCGCAGTGGGCGCCAAATTCACAGTCGTCTTCAATAACCACCTTACCAATTTGGGGAATTTTGTGATGCAGGAATGATTTATCCGTAAAAAAACCAAAACCATCAGAGCCAATAGCCGTATGCGCGGAAATAATACAACGTTTGCCAATTTCACAATAGGTACCTACAAAAACATGCGGATAGATGATGGTTTCATCACCCACGATGGCATGGGCGTCAATTACGGTGTAGGCTCCAATGTGAGCCGAGCTTGAAACCTGTGCCGTGGAGTGAATGCAGGCTGTTGGGTGAATGCCATGAGTCAAGTGCTGACGATTTTTATCAAATAACTGAAGTACAGAGCTCATGCATTCTTGAATATTTGCCGTAGTCCAAAGGCTTATATTTTTAGGGATCTGACTTTGAATTTCAGTAAAAAGCGATTCTGTTAATATTAGGGCCTGCACTTTGTTATTTAAAGCTATTTGAAATAAATTTTTGCTTGAGGCAAACACCAAACTTGTTGATTTAGCAAGTTCTGCGGGCAGAACCTCTGTTAACTGAAGGTCAAATTTTTGTTTGAGCGACAGTGTTACGGGAGCTTTTGCCGTTATTTGATCAATGGATATTGAGTTCATACTAATGACTGTAATGCTTCGCGAAAGAAAAAACATCATTTTACTTGAGGTTCAAGCGGTGCGCGATATAACTACATGAACAGAGGTTTATATATATGGCTAAAAAAACTGCATCCAAGAAAAAGCTAATTTCAGCAAAAGCAAAGGCTGTAAAAGTAAAAACAAAAGTAAAAGTAAAAGTAAAAACAAAAGTAAAAACAAAAGTAAAAGTAAAAACAGCAAAACCCACTATAGTAAAAAAAACGCTAAAGCCCGCCAAGCCTGTTCTGAAATTAAATAAAAAGCTGCTGACGAAAAAAGCAACTCCTGTTAAGCACAGCAAGCCTGCTTTGATGACTAATAAAGGCAAAAAAGCCGCTGAAATTGAAGTGGCTCCCGAGAGTCCAATGTCTATAAAACCTCAAACCATTGTTTCGATGATGGAGTCTGAATTACCGGCCAGCTCTATACTAAAAGTTGAAAAAATAAGCAAAGCTAAATCTATTAAAATAGATAGAGGCAATCTGGCTGATGAAAAAGCTAAATGGGCGGAACTCAATAAAAAATATGCTAAAGAGACAGCTCTTAATTATAAAATGACAGAGATTTACCCCGCTTTAGCACCACTGGAGCATAAAGTTTTGGGATGGGGGTATATATTATCTAATGAAAATGACAGGCTAGAGGTTTTATTTGAAAATGGAATTCGGATGTTGATTAGTAATTATAAAAATTAGGTGACTAAAAGTAGTTTAACTGTATTTTAAACTGGATTTTTAACTTTGTTTTTAGGTATCTTTTTATTTGTTTGTCTTTTTATTTTATTTAGAGAAAAATAATAACTCTAGTATTTGAGGCGCATGTCAAAAGAAGATTTAGCACAATTTGACGGTAAAGTTGTAGACGCTCTTGCGGGTGGCTTATATAAGGTTGAACTTGATACAAACAAAGTTGTTGTTGCGGCTAAACTTTGTGGAAAAATGCGTAGGTTTAATATTCGAATTGTTGTGGGCGACCGAGTGAGTGTTGGAGTTTCCCCCTATGATCCAACCCACGGCTTGATTATGTATCGTCATAAATAATAAATTACAATAAAGCTAAAAGCTAAACTAAGCTAAAAGTATGGCAATCTAGCTAGCCAAAAAAAAGGACCAATAAGATGGAACAGGCTCTACAGAGTTATTTTGCACGCGTTACACAAAATATATCAGCTAAATCGGCGGCAGCGGTATTAGAATTAGCGGCCGAGGGCGGCACGGTACCTTTTATTGCCCGTTACCGAAAAGAAAAAACAGGAAATCTGGATGAAGTGCAGATTCGCCATGTAATTGAAGCCAATGACACCTATCAAGAAATCGTTAAGCGTAAATTATTTTTAGTTAAAGAAATATCTGAACAAAACAATTTAACACCAGAGGTTCAAAAACGCATTGAGCTTTCTTGGGATTTAAACGAGCTAGAAGAAATCTACAAACCCTTTAAGAAAAAGAAAAAAACGAAGGCGACACTTGCCCGAGAAGCCGGTTTAGAACCCTTGGCCAATTGGATTTGGCAGAAGGGGCATGGTTTAATTAAAGACGTAGAAACTATGGAAATGAAGGCCAAAAATTTTATCAACCCCACTAAAAAAATTGTAACTTATGATGACGCCCTTAAGGCCGCACAAGATATTATTGTTGATAAAATTGCCAATGAGTTAGCCTTACGTGCGCAGGTGGTGACTCATTATTTTGAGCGCGGTCAAGTTACCGCCAAGGCGGCCAAAGGCTATAAGTCTAATTCTAAATTTGAAATGTACGCCAAAGACTACACCGAACCCGTTAAAAATTTATTAGAAGAAAAATCTTCGCATCGCTACATGGCTATGAAGCGCGGTTGGGAAGAAGAAGAACTAACTGTAGATATTGCGGGTGATGATGAAGTCCTACTGAAGTTATATGAAAAGTACGCGACCAGCACTCCAGATAATGCTATCGGCAGTTATTTAAAAGAATCCGCGCGCCTCGCCTTAAATGTGTATGTAACCCCCTCAGTAAAAAATGAAGTGCATGCTAAATTAAAAGAAAAATCAGATGAGCACGCCATTAAAGTTTTTAGTGAAAATGTCAGACGTGTTTTATTAGGCTCGCCCTATGGTCCCAAGTGTGTTTTAGGTGTAGACCCCGGCTTAAGAACCGGCAGTAAGATTGCGCTAGTGGATAAAGGCGGAAATTACGTTTCACACACGGTGATGCACATACTGGGCGAGGGCATGGAAAAAAAAGCTCAAGCTCTAATCGGCGAAGTAACCAAGCAAATTAAAATTGAAGCGATTGCTGTGGGTAACGGCACCGCCGGCCGTGAAACTGAAATGTTTTTAAAAAAAGTTTTAAAAGAACTAGGCAAAGACAAAGAAATTCCTATCATTATGGTGAATGAATCGGGCGCTTCGGTGTATTCGGCTAGTGACATTGCCAGAACTGAGTTTCCAGATTTGGATTTAACTGTTAAGGGTGCTATTTCAATTGCTCGGCGATTGCAAGATCCACTGGCGGAATTAGTAAAAATAGATCCTAAATCTATCGGCGTAGGTCAGTATCAACATGACGTGAATCAATCTTCATTGAAAAAAGGTCTTGAAGCTGTGGTTGAAAGCTGTGTGAATAATGTGGGCGTGGATGTAAATACAGCCTCATCGTCTCTACTGTCGTTTGTGGCGGGCATCGGTCCTGGGTTAGCGGGTGCTATTGTTGAGCATCGTAAAAAGAATGGACTTTTTCAGGAACGTTCTGAGCTAATGAAAGTTCCTAGGTTTACTACCAAAGTATTTGAGCAATCGGCAGGTTTTTTAAGAATTTTAAACGGCAAAGTTTTTTTAGATACTACAGGTATTCATCCCGAGCGTTACAGTGCCATTCGTGATATGGCTAGCGACTTAGGCGCTAATATTAATGAACTGGTGGGCGAGGGGGCTAAGAAATTATTAGCTGCGCGAACCAAGTGGGCCGCCATAGTTGGTGAGTATACCTTTGATGATATGTTAAAAGAATTAGAAAAACCAGGTCGTGACCCACGTGATCCATTTAAGGTTTTTCAGTTTAAAGATGATATTTTTGAAGTAAAAGATTTAAAAGAAGGCATGATTTGCCCTGGTCTTGTTACCAATGTGACCAATTTTGGGGCCTTTGTAGATATCGGTGTTCACCAAGATGGCTTGGTGCATATTTCTGAAATTGCACACAAGTTTGTGGATGACCCGCGCAAAGTAGTGAATCCGGGCGATCAGGTTATGGTTAAGGTGCTTAAAATAGACCAGGCTAAAAATCAGATTTCGCTTTCCATGAGGCTTGAGGCCCCCCCCGAACATAAACCTTTTAGAGAGCTGCGCGATTCTAAGCCTAACCCGAATAGCAAGACTAGCAGTAAACCGAACAATAAACCTAGCAGTAAACCGAATCATAAGCCTCAGAGTGATTACAGGCCTCGCGATAAAGATTTTAAGGCGCCGCCCGCGCCTAAGTTTGAACCTAGGGCGGATAATCGATCAAACTATACACCCAAGCCTAGCAATCCGTTTAATAATCCGTTTGCAGCTTTGCTGAACCAGGGTCATAATAAAAAGTAACAAAAAATTAAAAATCTAAGGAGATTAAAATGGCATTAAAAGTTGGTGGTAAGAAAAAAAATGCAAAAAACAAAAGCGCGCGGCATAAGGCTAAGCGTTTAACTAAGAAAAAAAGAATGACCAAGGCCAGAAAACAATAAGAGCTTAATCATGAGAGCTTCAGTTGAAACTTAAGAATATTTACGTTATTAGGCATGCGGAAACCGATTGGAATAAAAATCAAAGATTTCAAGGGCAAACAGATGTTAAGCTTAATGAAGCTGGTCGCGAACAGGCGCTAAAGCTTCGGTCTATTTTACAACAATTACAGATTGAATCAATCTATTCCAGCTCTCTATCAAGGGCTCATGAAACTGCAGAGCTTGCCAGTCTCGATCTGAAATTAACAATTCAGAAGGATGACCGGCTTCGCGAAACTAATATTGGTGAAGCCGAAGGTTTAACTCCCGATGAGGTTTTGCTAAAATTCGGTGAACACAGCATCACAAAATGGAGATCTTACGAAGAAAGACTGCTAGATTTTCACTTCACGGGTGGTGAATCAAAACGCCAAATGATGATTAGAGCGCGGCAGGTATTTTTAGATATAGCACAAAATTCAAATCGGAGCAGCATTGCCGTTTTTAGCCATGGAATGTTGATGCGGGCCATGACCTATGTTTTTGGCGAGGGGCTACCCTGGGATTTGCAAATTTTTTCAAATGGCAGTGTTCACCATTACGTTTGGCATGAGAGCAACCCCGAAATTTTGACGTATAAAAGCAAGATTAGCTAAACTGCAGAGTTTGGGGCCAGATGATGACGGATACACAGATGCGGACTCATTTAAAAACCCAATTTAAATTTTCGGCTTTTAGGTTTCCTCAGCAAGAGATCATTCAAAGGTCATTGCGGCCGCAGTCGCTATTAGCGCTGATGCCCACGGGGGCGGGTAAATCGCTGACATACCAATTTATAGCCTCGTTAGCTGGTGAAAACGAGCTGATTTTGGTGGTGTCGCCATTGATCGCACTTATGCAGGACCAGTCAAATAAAGCCAATGAATTTGGTATTGAAAGTACCTTTATTAATTCGTCATTAAGCTTGGATCAAAAACACAGACGCATGAAGCAAGTTGCCGAAGGCAAATATAAATTAATTTTTATAGCCCCGGAAAGGTTTCAAAAGTCTGAATTTTGGGATTGTCTTAAAAGCCGAAAAATTAAATTATTTGTGGTCGATGAAGCGCATTGCATTTCACTTTGGGGGCATGATTTTAGGCCTGATTACGTCAAATTGCAATACTATCGTGAAAAGCTAGAAAATCCACCCGTATTAGCGCTTACGGCTACGGCCACTGTTGACGTGCAGCAGGATATTGCTAAACAATTCAAACTGGATTTAAATACGGAATTAATTTTGGGCGGTCTGGAAAGGCCTAATTTAAGTTTGAATATTTTTGATTGCTACAGTGATGTAGAAAAAAACGAAAAAATATTGCAGCTTTTAAAGTTACATGAAAAAGATTCAGGTATAATTTATTTTTCGTTGATACAAACACTTGAAGCTTTTGGCCGCTATTTAAATTCACAGAAAATAGCGTATTTGAAATATCACGGAGATTTGCCAGCAGACATTCGGCGAAGAAACCAAAACGATTTTATTAAGGATAAGGCGCGCCTGATTTTGGCGACCCCGGCGTTTGGTTTGGGTATTGATAAAGAAAATATTCGGTTCGTGGCCCACTATGAGGTGCCGGCTACGATAGAGGCCTATTACCAAGAAGTCGGGCGGGCGGGGCGCGACGGCAGAGAAGCCCATGCTTACTTTTTATTTTCAGAAGAAGATCTGTCTATACAAATGCAGTTTTTAAATTGGGCGTACCCCGATAAAAACTTTATCACAAAAGTCTATGACTTAATTCAATCTAGGCCAGATGTGGTTTCGGTACAGGGGCTTGATTTTTTGCGTGAGCAGATGGTCTTTAAAAATAAAAAAGATTTTAGGGTAAATGCGGCGGTATCTATTTTAAACCGCTGGGGTTGCTTAGAAGAGGTTCAAACGCCCTTCGGTTATCAGGCGTTAAGGGAGCCTACGGTAGCGGACTTTAAGCTTGAAGATCAAAATGTTTTAAAAAAAGAACATCAAAAAAAACTGTTAACCTTGTTGCGCTTTATTCAAAATAATCAAGAATGCCGTTTGCGACAAATTTATAATTATTTTAATTATCAAAAAGCGCAAGCTTGTGGGTTGTGTGATGTCTGTCGGTAATCAATGCGCGACAAAAGAAAATGCAGAGTTAATTAAAATATTTTCTAATCCACATGTTGAAACACTTGAAGGTGTAATAGCCGTGGGTGGAAAATTAAGCCCTGAGCTTTTGATTTATGCTTATGCGCACGGAACTTTTCCGTGGCCCCACGAAGGTTATCCGTTATTATGGTTTTGCCCAGATCAGCGCGGGGTGATCGATTTTGTAGATTTACACTTGCCAAAAAGTTTCAAAAAATGGCTGAAGAAAAGCCGCACCCTATTTACAATCACAATGAATCAAAAATTTCAAGAAGTCGTAAAAAACTGTAAGTTGCAAAAGCGTCTAGACCAAAAAGGCACTTGGATTAATAAAGAAATAGAAAAAAATTATTTAGAACTTCATAAAATGGGCCAGGCTTATTCATTAGAGGTTATGCGCGCAGAAGTTTTGGTAGGGGGTATTTATGGCGTGCAGTCTGAAAAATATTTTAGTTGCGAGAGCATGTTTCATTTAGAAGACAACATTTCAAAACTGGCCTTATATGAATTGATTTTATATTTGCAAAAGCAAGGACAAATGTGGCTTGATATTCAAATGGTGACCGCTGTGTGTGAAAGTTTTGGGGGCAAATTGATTCATAAGGCAGATTTTTTAAACAGAATAGGTTGCTAGGGTTTATTAAAAATTATTTTAGAAACAAAATTGTGGTGCTAAATTTCTAAGTTTCCACCCAAGTGTGCATTAAAGAATATTAAAAATATTAAGATGAGCATCAATATAATATTAGCACTAATTTTTTTATTTAACGTTAAAGTATGATCCGGACACAATCCAACAAGTAAATTAATCAGTGTTAAACCTAAAATAACAAAACCAGTTAAACGATGAAAGTCGAGCATTTGTACAAATTCAAAATTTTCTTCAATCCAAGAAGCATCTGTTAAGTATTTTCCCAGCAGGGCCTGAGTTGAATAGAGACCGCCCAAAACTGCGAGCAAAGATGCAGCAAATAATAAAAAATTCAGAATATAAAAACTCTGTTTTAAAAAAATAGAATTTTTATATTTAAGAAAAACGCAGCTAGCGGCAAAGGCTAGAACAACAAGACAAATCGGGAAATGAATTAAAATCTTATGGATATGATTAAAGCTGAATGGTGGAATAGTAAAATTTATAAAATCGAGCATATATTTTTCTTTTTGTAAAACTGTTTCTTGCTCCGCGTGATCCTTTTAAAACATTAGGCAGCCATTACTCCGTATTTCAGGCTGTCAGAGTATTGTATTTTTTGAAATTTGACAATGATAGTTAAGCCAACACCTGGAATGTTTTTTGCGAAACAGTCTCCATTTAATTTACGAGCTTCATTCCGTATTGCATCAAGACCTACGCCACGGCCTGAAGTCTCGGTGGCGACAGTTTTACTTGTAATTCCAGATTCAAAGATCATATCTATTATTTCTTGCTCTGATTGAGGCACAGTTCGCCCGTGTTTTCTCAATGAATTTTTTAAAGCCTCTATGTTGATGCCGGCACCATTGTCAGTAAAATGAAACTCATATTCTGTAGGACTCTCGAGTACCTTTAATGCAAGGTTGCCAAGTTCTTTTTTGCCAATATCTTGACGGTAACTATTTTCTTCAATTCCGTGATCGGCCGTATTTCGCGCAATATGTACAAATGTTCTAAATAAATCACGGTAAATTTTTGTTGGCACTTTGGCTGTTTCATCAAAGATAATTGGAGATACTATTTTATTTAGATTCAATGCCGTATTCACAAAGGCATCATTAAGCCAAGAAAGCTCTTCGCTAACCGGAACGCGCATTAGGTTATCTAAAATTTTGGATACATCTTGGTGTGTAGGTTTTTGAGGAATATTATTAAAGGCTTCAAGTATTGAATTATAAGAAATTTGCAAAACGTGCTGGTCAGTATTTAGTTTTATGATAGTGTTATTTTCATCTATAAATTTAACTAATTCAGTACGTAATTGGCGGAAGGCCTGATTAAATACAGATTTAAAGTCGGACGTTTCCACGTTTAATTGATCTTCCCAATGTTGACAGATATCAACAAGCCAGCGACAGTTTAATGTTGAATAAAAACCCTTCATTGTATGTAGCTGCCGTGCTAGTTCAGCCTTGTCATTTGAATCTAAATTTAAGTTTTGAGTGATTTCTACAACCTCTAAAAAATCTTTTTTATTAGAAATGACAGAAATTAAAGCGGCATTCTTTTTGGCTTCGGAAGTGTTTTTGCTCTCCAAATACTCTACTAAAGTCCTATCCGTGACCACACATAATATAGAAGAAATTTTTTCATTTTCGCGTGTAACTTTATATTCTAACTTAAGGCTTTTCTCGCCGCAGATGATTTTCTCAGGAAACAACTCAAGTAAACTGTCGATGTTCGTGGTTTCGTTAAAAACCATATCAATCAAATCATTAAGATCTTCAGTATTTGTACCAATAACATGGCCTATGTGAAAATTTTCAATTTTTCTAGCAAATAGAAACTCGCATGCATTTGAACAAGGTCCTTCAATATTTCCATTGCGTTTAAATGTAAAAAGCCCTTGATCAATGGTATTTAGCACCTGTTCTATTTTTTTCTTCGCGTTTAGTACTTCTGTTGTGCGTTCGGCTACTCGAGTTTCTAAATTTAAGTTATAATCTTCTAGTGCGCGCTGTCGTTTTTCTATTTGCTCTAACAAATGATTAAATGATTTTGCTAAACTTGCGATTTCATCTTGACCACCAATTAGGGCCCGGGTTTGTAGATCTTTAGTTTTAATAATTGTTTCCATCATTACTTTAAGTTGAATAATGGGTTTGGAAAGACTGCCAGAAACATAAATTGTTCCAAAAAGAGATAAAGTTAAAATTATTATAGTAATAAGTAGTACGTTTTTATAAATACTGAGCTCAGTCTGTTTGAGTTCAGCTAATGATTGTTGTAGTACAAAATATCCAAGTGTTTTCCCATCCAGATCTTTTAGTTCTTTGAACATCATAAGTGAATCCAGCTCACTACTTTCTATAACTTCAGATTTCGCCTGATTATTCATTTTTAAGAGGTAAGCTGAAAATTGAGATAAACTGGATGCTGGTAGCGAACTTGCCAGAACATTTTGGTTTGAAACAATAGTGAGGTCTACGTTTGTTAGATTTTTTATTCGATCTGTAAATATTTTATCTAAAATTACTCCAATTAGTAGCGCGGACATTGGTTCAGGTATTCCAACAGGTGCCGCCGCGATTAAACTAAGCTTATTCTTGATAACTATGACAGCTGAGTTTGTTTCAGCTTTAAGTGCTTTTTTAACTAAGTTTTTTGTTTGTTCTGACGCTGCATCATAGGTGTCATTAACACTGACTAATAATTTCATATCATCTCTGACAAGGTCAAAAATTGGGTATTTGAAGTTTGTTTGATAACTGGTTACGGAATCCTTAATTGTTTCAATATCGCCAGCCTCAATAGTAGCGCGAAGTACTGGCATCATGCCTATTAGCTCAGCTTGTTTTTTCATATTATCTTCTAAGGACTGAAGCTGTGAATCAATTACTTGTTCTGTTCGTAAAAAAGCTTTTTGAGAATTTTCTTTATAAGAATTACGTAATAAATGCATTGTAATAAAAACGTAACATCCAATTGTAATTAATAATAATAAGCTGATTAAAAAAATAATTTTAAATTTAATTGAACTAAACATACGTTGGCCTCCAAGCTTGCATAATTCTTTTCGGAATTTTGCTCGAGAGGCTTAACGTAGGAATAAAAGACTGCTAAAAACTAGTCTTTTATTCCCTGGATTTTTGACTAGTCTAATTAGAATTTTACGGCTAACTCAATTGCATAAAACATTCGATCTAGTTTTTTTGCAGTGGCCAAAGTAGAGCCATCGATAAGAGCGAAGTTGTCACTAGAAACCTCAGTCTTTAATACAGTTTTTGGGTTAAGCCAGTAGCCAAGTCCTATCGAGCTTCGGCTTAAAGATTTTGCTTCTTTGCCGTAGGCTGTTTTTCCGTCAGAATAAGGCTTTCCATCAAAGTAATAGCCTTGCGTATTACTGAATGTACCAATAGCGCTGTAACGAGCAACTCCAAAAAATTCATTGGTAAAGTGATATTTAGGCTCTATAAAATAATAGTTAATTTTTCGGTTGTCCGTAGGGTTATTATCAGTAATTTGAGCTTGTCCAACACTTCCCCAAAGACGAAAAACAGGTGAAGGCTCATATTTGAAACTCACATCAACTAAATCGGTTTCGATAGGTAGGGTCGTAGTTGTTACTGGAACAAAGTGACTGCCTGCAAGCTCCATTGCTGATTCAGTTGCACTATCATTTTTCATATAACTGGCACTTAGGTAAAGAGAATTCAAAGGGTTGCCGTAGATCTTAAGATTAACAGTCTTACTTAATGATTCATCATTCGTTCGGTCATCGTCACCGTCAGAAACTGAAGCTACCCATCCGAGTCCACCTAAATGTCCATAAAGCAGAACACCCTCATCCCAACCATAGGGCCAAGCCACTGAGGGGGTAATCAATGGATTGTCTATAGCATCTTGCCATAAATATTCCTCGCCAAACGGAATATCCATTCGGCCTACTTTTATTCCCAGCAAATCGTCGCCGGTGCCTTTTAAAACATTTTTTAGGTGAAGATACGCTTCAGCTGTTTGACCAGCAACTTTTGATTCTTCACTAACCAAGCGAACAGCTTGCCATTCAAGATGAAAATAAGTATTTTCAACAACTTCCGCCTCAAAGAATAAAGAGGCTTCGCGTATAACAAACTTTCCATTTTGGTGCTTATTGGGTTTTTCACCTCGAATATATCCAGCTGATGCAAAACCGCCTATATCAAAACGGTCAAACCACTGTTTGTCGTCAGATACTTTTGTTTCAGTTGGCGTTATGCTTTCATCTTTAAGGTCAACCGCGTGTGCCGAGGCTCCCAAAAAAACTGTAAAAAATGTGCAGAATATCGTAATATAGAATCGAATTTTCATTGCGTGCATGTTACTCCTTAGTTGTGTTCATGTGGTATTTGGTTAATATTTGTCTTTGTAGTCTTTGTTCCATTTATTTTTGTGTTTGAGCGAGACTTCTTTTTCAATCATTTCAAAGTTAACTTCTTGGCCTTTTACTAAGTCAAATTTTATATTTGCTTTAGCGCTGTCGCCCATCGTTATCTGCTTTTCAATACGGTCACCGAAGCGGTTCCAAGCCGATATTGTATATGTACCCTCAGGCACATCTTTGATTTCAAAAGAACCATCGTTTTTGGTAACAGCAAAGTAAGGGTTTTCAAGAACTAGAACATAAGCGGACATTTTTTCATGAATATTGCAGTAAACTTTAACTAGTCCCGGCTGATTAAAAGTTACTGTTTTACTAGCGCCACGCTTGTAAAGACCTAAATCGAATGCTTTGGTTTTTGAAAGAGAAAATACATTATGCAAGATAAGGTCATCATTTGGAAAATCAACCGTTGTTCCCACCAATATTGGCAGTACCGAGGGATAAAATTCTTTATTTTTTGAAGCCATAGATGCGTGGGCAACTGGTGGCGAAAATGGAGTTTTGGATTTTATATTTTCAAGAAAAACTACCACGTTAGAGGCATTTTTAACTGCATGACCAGCTTCTGTTTTAAACGAAACAGATCCCGAAATAAGGCCCGCATTTGCTGATAAAGAAAATATGCTAAAAAAAATACTCGAGAAGAACTTTAAATAACGATTACTCATTTGTACCGCACCTTGGTTTAAATATTTACTAAAATTAATTTCTTTAATAATTTAGCTTAAATTTTATTTAGTCAACTAAATATAGGGCAGAAATGTTATGATTTTGCCTTTTAATTAAGTTAGTTTGAATTTATTTAATTATCTTCACTAGAGTTTGTAGCTAAAAATAGGTGAATTTCGCCTATGTCAGTAATGCATTTGATCATAATAAAGGTTTGCCTGCTTATCGGGCTGATTTCGATTTTTTCACCAATAATAACGCTAGGTATAACTTGATTGATGACAAATCCAGATGTACTTAATTTAGTTCGGGTTTGCCCGATAATAACATTTAAAAACTCTGCTGCGCCATCGCGCATTTCAGGCGTCATTTCAGTAACTTCCATTTGTAAAAAACGAGACATTGCATTTTTAAAGACGTCTAGGGTGAAGCCAATAACTAAATTTCCTTTAAAATTAGCAGAAACAATGCCGGCCATGGCGCCAACTTGTATATTTGGAATTTTTGCCGAATCTGTTATAATGGAAACTTCATTTTTTATTTGGTTTAATTCAAGCAACACCTTCATTGTTGTTAGTGTGGACTCTAGTAAGCAGTTTAAAAAAACCAAAGCCTTATCTTTAGTGGTGCTAACACTGGAATCAATGCCATTATTTTTGTAAAATTCAGCTGTAGAGGTAGCAAAATAAACCATTCTCTCAATACCATTTTTAATAATCAAATTACAAATTTTAGGTTCAGCTATAATTGAAAATTTCAGATTATACTGTTCTGCATAAGTTGAAATTCGACATAATGTTGAGCAAAAATTGGGAGACACCGCTTGGATTGCGGGTAAGTGCAGGACTAGCCATTTTTGATCTTTATATAAAGCTGTATCAATATCTTTAATCGTATTAAATAAATTTTTAACATCTAATTGAGACGAAGGATTCTCTTGTTTAACTGTATAAAAGATGCATTGGTGTTGTTTCGTGATTGGTGTTGCCATAATTAATCCTAACTTGCGGCTTGCTTGGCCCAGATGGTCAATAATTTTTGTTCTAATACGATTTTATCTACAGGTTTAATAAGATAATCAGAAACGCCAGCTTTGAGGGCTCTTATGACTTTTGTTTTTTCGCCTTCGGCCGTAACCATTATAAAGGGCAGCTTGGCGTAACATTCATTGGCCTTTATTTTTTCTAAAAAATCTATACCGGTCATTACGGGCATGCTCCAATCTGAAATTATAAGCTCAATTGAATTATTTTCGAGACGTTTTTTTTCAAGCATAGCAAAGGCTTCTTCTCCATTGCCCGCCTGCTCTATACTTACAAATCCCATAGCGGTAAGCTGATTAGTTATTCTTAATCTCATGGCGGCCATATCATCTACAACAAGAATTCTGGTGGCTTTAGGAAACATATTTAGCACACTCCGTATTAATTTACAAAAATCGCCAAGTGTATCAATGTATGATATATTGGCAGTTGTTTTTTTACTAAAATCTTTTCTTACTTCAAAAAATATATTTTCATCAGTGTCAGCCAGCAGAGTAAAGTTAGTATAAGGCCAAAAACTGAAATTACAATATTTATTTTTTTTTCTGAGTTGTACTCTGAGCTGTACTCTGAGCTGTTTTTTTGAGCTTTGCCAGCTAAACCATGTACTAAATTAAGTCTTTGGGTGCGTTCTAACTTATAAAAATGCACGCCGATTAAATTATCATACTGGTTGATTTTTTCTATACGAATGACCACCGCATAGCATGCCATTTGTTGCGATCCCGGAACTGAAAACTGAATTTTTATCACCTCGCCAATTTGTGGTGATAAATCTTGTTGTGCCAGAAACGATAAACCGGTTAACGAAACATCACGAAGTTCTGTTTTTTCCTCCCAGGATAGCTGTTCAGCGCCGGAAAGACGAACAAGGCTATTGTCCTCTGTGTTAAGAATATAGCGCGGAGCGCGGGCATGATATCTAGCTAACGATGCTGTCATAAACTACGTATCGACAAAAGCTTACCGGATCTTGACTTGAGTCTTAGCGCAATTTTCAGTATTATAAAGTCCATAAAGATTTAAGGGAAATATGGCCAAAGATCCAGTTAAAATTGACACAGCAGCTAAAACAGCAACGGATAGAACAACGAAGGCCGTTAAAGCGTATCAAAATAAGACGCCCGCAAAAGCTGTTGTTAAAAAAAATATTCGTAAAAAGAAAAAAATTAAAGTGGTGGAACATACCAGATCATCAGGACTAATTTTTAATAATCGCGAACTGGGTTGGCTTAATTTTAACCTGCGCGTGCTAGCCGAGGTGGAAGATCTCAGAAATCCACTCTTAGAAAGAATGAAGTTTTTATCTATATCAAGTTCTAACTTAGATGAATTTTTTATGAAACGGGTAGGTGGACTTAAACGACACGTGGCCTATGGAGTATCTGCTAAATCTTCTGACGGACAGACGCCGGAAATGCAGCTTTTCATGATTATGAAAAAAATTCCGATGATGCTTAAAAAACAAAGAGAATCCTCCGAAATATTAATTAAAAAACTCAAACATGAGGGTTGTGAAATTGCAGCTTATAAAGATTTGAAAGAAACTGAAAAAAAATTCATTAAAGATTATTTTAATATGAATATTTTTCCAATATTAACACCACTATCAGTTGATCCTGGGCACCCCTTTCCTTTCATTTCAAATTTGTCTACATCGCTCGGCGTGTCTTTATTAAATCCACACAATGATGACGAAAAATTATTTGCACGAGTTAAAATTCCTCGGGTTATTAATCAGTGGATATTTGTTGAGGGTACAAAAAGAGTAGTTCACTTGGTCGATGTCATCAGGGCTAATTTAAGTGATTTATTTCCCTCAATGAAGGTGGTAGGAAATATTTTATTTCGGGTTTCGCGCAATGCTGATTCTGACCGCGAAGAAGAAGATGTTGAAGATTTGCTGGCGATGATTGAAGAAGAATTACGACAGCGCCGTTTTGCTGAAATCGTGCGAATTGAAGTGGGGTTGTGTACGGACCCTTGGCTCAAAAATTTTTTAATGAGTGAGCTTGAGCTAAAAGATGAAGATTTGTTTACTATGCCGCAAGAGTTTGATTTAACAGATTTTGCCTTATTAGCCCAGCTATTACCTTGGGAGCAGCATAAATTTCCGGCTTGGTCGCCGGTGGTTCCCAGTGCGCTGAGTGATTCAACGCAGTCAATATTTGAGGCTATTAAAAAGCATGATATTTTATTACATCATCCATTTGATAGTTTTTCATCTAGTGTGGAAAGATTTATTCGAGAGGCCTCGGTTGACCCAGAAGTGCTGGCTATTAAAATGACGCTTTATCGCACCGGAGATAACAGCCCGTTTATTAAGGCTTTGATAGAGGCCGCCGAATTGGGTAAGCAAGTGGTGTGTTTAATTGAATTAAAAGCCAGATTCGATGAAGAAAGAAATATCTATTGGGCACAAGAGCTGGAAAATGCAGGCGTACATGTGGTATACGGAGTGGTGGGTCTTAAAACTCACGCTAAAACAGCACTGGTAGTCAGAAAAGAAGTTGATCGTGTACATTGTTATGCCCATATTGGAACAGGTAATTATAATTCAGTGACCTCTCGATTTTATACAGATGTGGGGCTTTTAACTTGTGATGAAAGAATTACGATTGAACTTGTGGAATTTTTTAATTACCTAACCGGAAAATCATTAAAACATAATTACCAGCATTTAATATTGGCGCCGGTAAATATGTTCAATAAATTTAAAGAACTTATTCAGCGGGAGCAAGATCATGCCAAAGCGGCAAGGCCAGCTCAGATCATTGCGAAATTCAATAATATGGAAGAAAACGATCTTTCATTAGCTCTTTACGAAGCCAGCCAACATAAAGTACAAATTCAGTTAATCGTGCGCGGTTTTTGTTGCATCAAACCCCACATGAAAGGGGTTAGTGAAACTCTGAGTGTACAGTCAACTTTGGGGCGTTTTTTAGAGCATTCGCGAATATTTTATTTCAGAAATGGAAAAATCAATCCACTGGATGGTGATTTCTTTTTAGGCTCTGCCGACTGGATGTATCGCAACTTGCATGCGCGGGTTGAAGCCATTACACCGATTTATGATAGCGCCGCTAAAGAAAAGCTTTGGTCCATTCTGCAATTGTATTGGAATGACACCAGACAAACATGGAGCATGAAAGCCGATGGATCTTATGAAAAAAAACATAAAACAACTGAGATGCATTTAGGCGGCGTCCAAAGTGAATTAATGAAATTAGCTATAGTGCAGCAACATGTAACAGAAGATGACTTGGTTAAAGAAGAGACAGAATAGCCCCTTCTTTAAGGCCGGTTCCCGGAATTTTTATTTTTTTTATATGATATTTTTTCATTAGACATAAGGTTAAATACATCGCGGGTTCAATAACGTCGACCCTGTCCGGTCTGAGCTTAAATTTTTCAGCTCTTTGAGTCAGTGGCATTTTTAAAAACAGGGCATACATTTTACTAAGTTCTGTAGAGGTAATCAAAGTGTTGGGCCCTTTTTTTAGAGTTACCAGTTTTAATCGAGCCATGGCATCAAGATTTCCGCCTGTACCTATGGCCGTAGTAAACTTTCCCTTCGGCAGTAAATTTTTATTTTTTAAAAGTTTATTTGCCAAAATTTGCTGTGGCTTCACCTTTTGCACCTGAGCTTCGGAAAGTGTGCGAACCATGCCCCATTTAAAGCTTCGCGAGTAGTGAATTTTTTTGTTTTGAAGATGGGTTAGCTCTACGCTGCCACCACCAATATCAATCAACAACGAGTGCTCGCTATTAAATCCAATGGCCTCTTGCACAGCGCGGCGTATGAGCTCAGCCTCCCTATTGCCGGAAATCACTTTAATTTTAATTTTTGATTGTCTAAAAATAGCTAATAATATGGGCTTTTTATTTTTAGCATCTCTAAAGGCGCTGGTGGCAAAGGCTAAAGATCGGTCTACTTTAAATTTTTTATTAAGTTTAGCCATTCGTTTAAAGGCGAGCACTAGCCTTTTGAGCGTGTCAGCATGAATATATCCATCCTTGAATACATCTGTACCCAAGCGAATCATTTCGCGATGTTTTTTGAGCACTTTCCAACTATTATTTTGATTAATCTCGACAATAAGTTGTCTGATAGCATTTGAACCTATATCAATAGATGATAATCTCATTTTCTTAGATTTGCTTTGAATGCAGACAGGGGTCAAGAAAGAAGCTAAGATCGCCTACAATTTAGGACAAGAAATAAACTAAGAGTAAAGCTAATATTAATGAAAAGGATTTTATGTATGGAAAGAGTGATTGATGCTCAGTTAGAGGACCTTAAAAAACTCATGCTTGAAATGGGCGGATTTGTCGAGAAAGCGTTGACGACCACCACTGGGGGTCTATTAAAAAAAAATTTAAATTTATTAAAAGAAGTTCATAAAATTGAGTATTTAATAAATGATTTACAGATTAAAATAGACAACTCTTGTTTGCAGGTTTTAGCTAAGCAAGGCCCTGTGGCAAAAGACTTAAGGTTAATTTTAGCTATTATTAAAATCAATACCGATCTGGAGCGCATGGGGGACCAATGCGTTAACATCGCCCATATAGCGCGTGAATTAATTGAAAGAGATTTTACAATATCTTTAAGTGATATTGAAGTGATGGCAGATCTTGCCAGTCAAATGGTAAAAGCCTCACTTGATTCTTTTGTGAAGATGGATATTGAGGCCGCAAAAGAAGTATTATGTACAGATGATCAGGTGGATGCGTTACGAACTAAAATAAATCAACAGTCCATTCAGCTAATGAAAATCGATAGTGCGCGCTTGCAAGATCATTTAGATTTTATTTTAATCGCACGCAATCTTGAAAGATTAGGGGATCATGCAACCAATATTGCCGAAGATGTCATTTTTGCATTTTCAGGAAAAGATGTTAGGCATGGCTCTACTTGAGCGCCCCAATAATTAACCCATTATTTGATTCTTATTTTTTGAAGCACTATCAAGGGCGCTGGAAAGCTTTAAAGCAAGGGTTATCCCAACCGGAAAAACAAGTATTAAGACTTAATTTATTCAGCAATGAGGTGATCACTTCAGGTTTAGAAAAATGTGAATTTTTAGATAATTGTTTTTGGAAGCCCCAGAACTACAGTTTAAAAAAAAACGAATCTGGTCTCTACAACTATTATGTGATGGACCCCGCAAGCGTTATTGTGGCGCTAGCTTTAGAGGCGAAGCCCAGCGAGGCCCTGCTTGATATGTGTGCCGCGCCGGGGGGGAAGTCATTGATTCTTGCGGAACATATGCGCTCAGGCAGCTTAATTTCAAATGAAATTTCCGAATCACGACGTGAAAAATTATTAAGAGTATTTCACGAATATATACCTAAAGAGCAAAGACTATTTATTACAGTTAAAGGGCTTGATGCGAATCTGTATGGTTTGCGGCAGCCAGAAGAGTTTGATCGCGTACTCGCAGATGTTCCTTGCTCGGGCGAGCGACATTTGCTTGAAAACTCCAAAGAATTTTCTTTATGGACTGAAAAACGCACTAAAAATTTAGCCATTCGCCAGTATTCATTATTGTCAGCTGCCTGGCTGGCAGTTAAGCCAGGCGGACGAATTGTTTATTCAACGTGTTCAATATCGCCCGAAGAAAATGACGGCGTGCTTGCTAAATTAGTCAAAAAAAGAAAACCTAAAATTATAAGACCACGTTGGTTAGAGGCTTTAGATTTTGTTGAAGAAACCGAGCACGGTTATTGTATTTTACCCGACAGCTGTGGGTTCGGACCCATGTATTTTTCAGTGCTGGAAAAGCTTTAAGGCGTGTATTTCATTATTGTGTGCATTGCTAAAAAACCTCCGATAAAACCCCCAAGTAACCAAAGGCCAATAAGGCTAATGGTCAACTCAGCACCGAATGCGGCAAAAAAACCAAGTGAGATCAAACCCAGGGCAAGTGTTTGCAAAAATTCAGTTCTTTTAAGAGCTTTTACTTCTTCAATTGATAAAAAATATCCAGCGGCAAGGAAGCTCAGGCTAACAAATAAAACTCCACAGCCAATCATACACAGCTGGTGGCCGCCGACACGCATCATCCAATCCGCTAAAGATTTTTCGGTATTGAATGGATTAATACCAAATTGATGACAGATTGAAAGAGAAAAAAAACCTATTCCTATATGAATACCTAAGATTTTCCAAAAAACAGTTAAGGGTTTTGGATTCATTAGCCGGAGCATCTTATTAAAAATACGTACTTTAATCTCGGCTGGAAGCTTCGTGTTAGCGCTCTTGATAAATTCTTTGTAGTCGTGCTGCCAATCATTATTATTGCAGTTACTCATGAGGCACCACTTTCGCTTATTAATTGCTTAAGTCGCTTAATGCCGCGACTTAAAATCTGTCTTACATTTGTTGGGGTAGTCTTGAGACTTTTTGCAATTTCTGCAAATGTATTTTCGTCAATATAGCGCATTTGTATGGCCGTTTTTTGAGAGAGTGGCAAATGCTGCATTACATTGGTAGCTTCACTTAGATGGTCTGTTAATGGCAAAGCCACCGCAGCCATATTTTCTAGCTTTATATCCTCGGTGTATTTATAGTTTTTATTTTTTTTAAACTGATCTAGCATCACGGATTTAGTAACAGTGTAGAGCCACGGCAGTACAGGCCAAGATTTATTATATAAATGTTTGGATCTGTGAATTTTTATAAAAACCTCTTGAAATATGTCATTCACTTCTTCAACTTTTTTAATACGCTTTTTCAAGTAACCATATATTTTAGCAGAGTGACGGTCATATAGAATACGAAAAGCATTTTCGTTCCCATTTTGGTACATCACCATTAACTCTTCATCATTTAGTTCGTGCAGAAAGAACCCCTCTGATTTACAATACGACGCTAATCGTTATTTGTGACATTTCGCTATTAGATTAACTAAATTATCAGCAGAATCAAGTGTTTATGAAATTTAGATTAATCTTGTCACAAATTCAATTTTGTATCGTATTAGAAAATATGAAAAAATTATTATTATTATTAATTCTGGGCAGTTCGCAATCTGTTTACTCGCGGCGCCTAAGCTTGCAAGACTATCTTGGACAAGTAAAAGCTCAGAGTCTTGATCTTAAGATAGAGCAAACTAAGTCTGAAGCACTTAGCGCTAAAGCGCTAGGTCTTGCAATTCCTCCACCGATGATCGGCTTTTCGCGAATGAATGCAGAGGATGGCAGTTCTGCTCAAGGTTTTGAGGTCAGTCAAATGCTCCCTTTTCAGGCGATATTGGGCGATAATCTTTCGGCTAGAAAATATGAATTTGCGGCACAGGAAGCCTCAAGACTTGATTTGCGCAAGCAAACTTTTTTGCAAGCAAAGCTGTTGTATATTTTTCTTTGGCAGAGCCAAGAAAAAGTTACTTTATTAGAGGAAAAAAAAGTTATTCTACAAGAGCACATTAAGATTTCTAGATCTACTGCAAGATCAGATAGTTTGGCCACTGTTCATTTGTTAAAAGCAGAGTCTGATTTAGATAATTTAGAGACTGACATCGAATCTGCAAAACAGATAATTCGCGAAAGACAATTTGAAATGGCCTCATTCATTAATTTAGAACCATCGTCCTCTAATGTGAGCGTCGTCGAACCAGAAATTTCATTAATTCCGAATCGTGTTTCAATTGAGGAGAGTCACCTTTTTAAATCTAAAAAATTAACTCTGGAGAGCTTTAAGGCCAAAGAGGCAGAGGCTAAATCTGCTTGGTTTCCTGATTTTAATTTAAAGTACAAACAAATGGGAGCGACCAATACGTCCATGAAATCCTATGAGGTGATGATTGGTGTGACATTGCCGTTTTTATTTTTTTGGGACCCTTATTTAATCGCAAAAACGGCAAGTAATGAGACTTTGGTGGCTAGCTACGAATTTGAAAAAAATATTAGAAATTTTAATTCAGCAAAAATTATTCATTTTAGCCGCCTGGAGTCTTTAAAAAAACAAATAGACATTTTAAATAATAAGCTTATTCCTCGTGCGACGAAGCGTATACGGCTGGTGCGAAATCTGATACCCCGTGACTTAGAAACGTTGCAAGACCACCGTGAAACAATGGAGGCCTTGCCGGATTTAAAAATGAAGGCCATTGATTTTAGAATTGAATATGAAAAGTCTATAGCCGAGTTAGAAAAATATATATCCGATGAGGACTCTGAAAAATGAATAATAAAAAAATAATTATTATTATAATAGTTAGTTTGGTGATAGTGGGCTTTTGGACTATAAATAAATTAATAATGAAGCCGGTGGATAGTGAAAGAGTCGATCATGATAAAATTTCAGATAATTTTTATTGGACCTGCCCTATGCACCCGCAAATTCATATGGAGCATGAGGGTGAATGCCCTATTTGTCATATGAAATTAGTCAAAGTAATTACGTCTAAAAAAAAACAGGCCTCATCGGGTAGTGCCCAAGGAGATAAAAGATCCACTGTTCCGTTTACCAGCAGTCAGTTAAAGCTCATTGGGGTGCAGAAAACCACAGTTGAAAAAATGAACTTGACACTACAGCTGCCGATTTCAGGCCGGGTAATATCTTCCTCATCTGTTACCTTTCAAATTTATGAAAAAGATTTAAGATATATTCGTTCGGGCTTAATTTTTAGAGTAGAAAGCAGCACCAATTCAGATGAAAGTATTTCGGGAATTATCACTGCTATTGACTCTGTTGTTGATCCAGCAAGTCGAACAATTAGAGTGCTGGGCGCTATAAAAAAAGGCCCGGATCAACTACGAACGGAGACAAGCTTTAGTGGACACATTGAAATCGAATTAAAAAATCGGCTTGCTATTCCAGAAAGTTCTCTATTGCATACCGGAAATGGAGATCTTATCTATTTGTTTGACGATGATAATAGGCTAACACCCAAGTATGTTAAAGTAGGCGCTAAATCCTTCGGTTTTTACGAAGTCATAAGCGGATTAAGTGAAGGTGATGCGATTAGTTCAGGACCCAATTTTCTAATTGACTCTGAAGCCAAAATTCGAGGAGCCAATGATTAAAAAAATAATTGAGTTTTCTGCGCATAATCGATTCTTAGTTATAATGTTAACCGCAGTTTTTTTGGTTGTAGGTGTGTATTCTTTAAATAAAATTCCACTTGATGCCATTCCAGATCTTTCTGATACTCAGGTTATTATTTATTCTAAATGGGATAGGTCTCCAGACATAATAGAAAATCAAGTTACCTACCCCATTGTTTCGGCGATGCTCGGTGCGCCGAATGTAAAATCAGTCAGAGGTTTTTCTGATTATGGATTTTCTTATGTTTATGTAATTTTTGATGATGGTACAGATTTATATTGGGCAAGAAGCCGCGTTCTTGAAAGTTTAAATCGCATTTCCGCGCAAATTCCTTCAGAAGTTAAAATGGAGATTGGTCCTGATGCAACAAGTGTAGGGTGGGTCTATCAATATGTTTTGACTGATGAGTCCGGAAAATTAAATTCGGCCGATTTAAGATCAATGCAAGACTGGCTTATTAAGTTTCAACTTCAATCTGTACAAGGTGTTGCGGAGGTAGCTGCGGTTGGGGGATTTGTAAAGCAGTATCAAATAAAAGTCGACCCCACTAAGCTGGCACTTTTTCAAGTAACAATGAATCAAGTTATGGAGTCTGTTAAAAATTCAAATCAAGAAAGCGGCGGGCGCACGATTGAGTTTTCGGGAGCCGAGGCTATGGTTAGAAGTCGTGGTCTGGTGGATAAAGTTGAAGATATTGAAAATGCGGTGGTGATGTACAACCCCAGAAGTCGCGCGCCAATTTTAGTAAAGCAGCTAGCAACAGTTTCTATAGGCCCAGAAATGCGCCGAGGAATTACAGATTTTAATGGAAGGGGTGATGCCGTTGGTGGAATTATTGTAATGCGGCAAGGTGAAGATGCCCCTGCAGTTATTGAGCGCGTTAAAGAAAAAATAAAAGATATTGAAAAAGCACTTCCAGAAGGCGTTAAAATAACTTCTGTGTACGATAGATCAGATTTAATTAACCGAGCTATTGATACTTTAAAATCTACTCTGCTCGAAGAACTTATTATTGTAAGTCTAATTATTTTAATTTTTCTGTGGCATGTGCCTTCTGCAATTGTTCCTATTGTGACTATTCCAATTTCTATTATTTTGGCATTTATTCCATTATATTTTCTTGGACAAAGCTCCAATATTATGTCGCTCGCGGGTATTGCTATTTCTATAGGTGTTATTGTTGACGGTGCAATTGTCGAGGTTGAGAATGCCTATCGTAAAATACAACTGTGGGATGAGGGCGGCAGAAAAGAAAATTTTTTTCAGGTAAGGCTGGAAGCACTGCTGGAAGTAGGGCCTTCTGTCTTTTTTTCTCTACTGGTTATTGCCGTGGCCTTTATTCCGATTTTTACACTCGTTGACCAGGAAGGAAGACTTTTTAGACCACTGGCGCTTTCAAAAAATTTAACTATGGTAATGTCTGCTATTTTGGCCATTACTCTTGATCCGGCCATCCGAATGCTGTTTGCAAGGGCCGATCGTTTTAATTCAAAATGGCTTTTAAAATATCCATGGCTTAAAAAAATTGGAGATACTCTTTTTGTCGGGACTTACTATTCCGAACATAGACACCCCATCAGCAAAAGAATATTTAGCATCTATGAGCCCGCAATTCACTGGGTCTTGGAACACAAAAGAAAAGCTTTAGTTTTTGCAGCGGCGGGAATGATGTCAATTATTCCCGGATTTATGATTTTAGGTTCAGAGTTTATGCCGACTTTGCATGAAGGAAGCCTGCTTTATATGCCAACAGCCCTTCCGGGAATTTCGGTTAGTGAAGCTCAACGAATACTCACCCAGCAAGATAAAATTTTAAAATCTTTTCCTGAAGTGGACACTGTATTTGGAAAGGCAGGGAGAGCGGAAACCTCAACGGATACCGCCCCCTTGAGTATGGTCGAAACCACCATCGTGTTAAAAGAAAAAACCGAATGGAGAAAAACTAAACGTTGGTATTCATCGCTCCCAAATTTTTTAAAGGCCCCATTTAATAGAATTTGGCCGGAGACTATTTCAGAAGAAGCGCTTATTGCTGAAATGAATGAAAAACTTTCTTTTTTGGGAATGCCTAATATCTGGACCATGCCAATTAAAAATAGAATTGACATGCTTTCAACCGGAATTCGGAGCCCTATCGGTGTTAAAATATTTGGCCCAAATTTAAAGACGATTCAAACGATTGGCGAGAGTATTGAAAAAGAATTAAAGAATTTAGCGGGGACGAGGGCGGTCATTGCCGAAAGAATTGCCAGCGGTTACTTTTTAGATATTGATTTTGATCGCGAAAAGTTGAGATTCTATGGTCTTTCACTTAAAGAGGCACAAGACCAAGCCATGCTTGCGGTTGGCGGAGAAAATGTTTCGCAAATTTTGGCGGGTCGTGAAAGATACCCAATTCAAGTTAGGCTGGCACCGGCTTTTCGTCAAGATTCAGAAAGCATCAAGCAGATTCTGATAACCACTTCGGCCGGGGCGCAAATTCCATTAAGTACAATTGCTAAGGTCCATTTTAAAGATGGACCCAGCATGATTCGTGATGAGAATGCCTCGCTTGTTGGATACGTGTATGTTGATCTAGATACGACTAAAGTAGATATTGGATCGTATGTTGAAAAAGCAAAAAAATTAATAAATGATAAAGTTAAATTGCCGGAGGGCTATCTCATTGCTTGGAGTGGCCAATTCGAGAATATGGAGCGCGTTAAGCAGCGTTTGAAAATAGTAATCCCTCTAACTTTGATGCTGATAATTTTTCTACTTTTTTTTAATACCAAATCGTGGATGAAGACTGGAATAATACTTTTAGCTGTTCCGTTTTCGATTATTGGGGCCGTGTGGTTGTTAGTATTTTTGGGATATAATATGTCTATCGCAGCCTGGGTTGGCATGATCGCCCTTTTAGGATTGGATGCTGAAACTGGTGTGTTTATGCTTATGTACTTAGATTTGGCATTTGATGATCGAGTAAAGCGCGGCAAGATGAACTCTTTAAATGATCTTAAAGCAGCAATTATTGAAGGGGCGGTGCACAGGGTTAGGCCAAAACTTATGACAGTGACCGCGCTTTTTATGGGCTTATTACCAATTATGTGGTCAATCGGCGCGGGCAGTGATGTGATGAAGCGAATTGCCGCACCGATGATCGGCGGCCTATTGACTTCATTTTTGTTAGAGCTATTAATTTACCCCGTCATTTATTATATCTGGAAAGCGCATTCACATTTAAAGATAAATTGGAAAGAAATTTTATAACAAACTACTATGATTAATAACTATAATTTAAAGGGGCAACAGATGAAAAATATTTTGGCAATCGGTTTTTTAATATTAACCGCATGGAATGTAGGGGCGGTAGATAAAATAAATACGCAAGTGGTGGAGATATCTGTAACTGAAAAAGGCTTTAAGCCTAGTACAGTTAACGTCACGCCTAAAAAATCTGTGACATTAAAAATTACCAGAAAAACTGATTCTACTTGCGCCGTGCAAGTTCAAATACCTTCTAAAAAAATCAAAAAAGTTTTGCCATTAAATCAAGTTGTTTCAATTGATCTTGGCAAGTTAGAAAAAGGTGAAATCAGTTTTGGCTGCGGAATGAACATGATGGAAGGCGGCAGGATTTTAATTAAATAGCTTAAATCAGGCCACGCGTTTTTTAATTTGATTTTTTCGATAAGCTTGCAAATTATAGTGGCCATAGGTTTTAATTTTAAAAACCTCAATGACTTGACGCTCGATTTCAGAAATTACATCGGCCCCGAATCCGGCAGGGGTGTAGCCCTTGGCGCTTTCGATTTCTGTTAGGCAGATTTCGCAAACTCTATTAATAAAGTCGCTATCGGTTTCGTTTAAATACATCTGTGAGAACAACTCTTCATCTACAATTTCAGCAATCCATGTTTTCATATCGATTTATTCGGAAATTTGCGCTAAGATCTGAAGTGTGAAAACGCCTAGTTTTTTTGAGCTTCAGACATTGGTCGAGTATTTGGCCTACGAATTAGCAGATTCTCAGTTGCAGGAAGTTCTGTCAACAGTGGAAGGGCTTGTTTTGTCATTTTATCGCTTCAATAAAGAGCCTCGAATGAGCTACTTGGTATTTGATTTAGACTCTGCTTATCCTTTTTTAGGTTTTTTTTATGATAATCCATGGTCCAGACAAAAAAAAATTGTTAAGCCTGTCTCTTTATTTTTAAATGCTCATGCTAAAAATAATCACTTTAAAGCGGTTGAAATATTTGCAGAGCTGGGAAGAGTGGTAAGATTTTTTTTTAAAGATGACAGCCAAGATGACAGCCAATTTAACAACCAAATTGGCTGTCAAATTGAATTTAGGCTGATACCCAAGCAAGCCAATCTGATTGTGAGTAGTAAAAAAAAATCAATATCATGGTGCCCGGTTAAAGATTTGGCACAGAATAATTTAAATTACACCGTACAAAACAACGAGGAAGTAAGGTCTATTGCCTTTATGATGAACCAATGGCTACGCAGAAGGGGCACCGAAGCGACCTTTGCAAGTGAAAACCTACACAGCCCTTTTGAAAAATGGAAAAAAAATAAAGAAAAAGATTTAACTAAAAAAAATAAAGCCTTGCTGGCTATTGAAGAGCAAATAGATAAATTTAAAAATGAAGAGTGGTCTGAGGTCGGAGAGTATTTAAAGATAAACAAACTCAAAAACTTAAAGCCCGAATGGTCGGTATATATCGATTATAAAAAGTCAGTTTCAGTGAACATGCAAAATTGCTTTGAAAAGGCGAAGGCCGCAAAAAGTAAAGTCAAGGGGGCCACAGATAGGTTACTCATATTAAAAAAAGAGATATTAGCACTGTCAGATTTGTCTCTAGAAAAATACGAACACTTTTTATGCTTACAAAATTTGAAAAAAAATAAAACACCGGCCCGTAAAGTTGAAGGACGTTTGCGCAAAATGAACATTGCAGACTCTAGTTTAACGGCCTATATGGGTAAATCGGCTGCAGACAATATGGATTTGCTAAGGCGGGCTAAGCCCCATGATCTTTGGTTACATTTAAAAGATTACCCAAGTGCGCACGCCATTATTCATTTGCAAAAAAATCAAAAAGTTTCAGATTTGGATATCAAAAAAATCGCGATTTGGTTAGCTAAAGAAGGACTTTCGCACCAAAAGTCACAAAATGCGGGTAAATATTCAGTAGTTTTGGCGGAGTGCCGTCATGTTAAGCCGCTCAAGGGCGATAAGCTAGGGCGCGTCACCTATAATAACGCCCGTGAGATCTTGATTGCGATTTGATAACTAACTAGAATAACTAATTGAAATAACTAATTGGAATTGGAACGACGGAGTGTTTTTATGATTGAAGTCAGTCGCTTATCTAAAAACTATGGCGAGCACCAGGCCATAATAGATTTAAGTTTTACCATTGAAAAAGGTGAGGTCGTGGGTTTTTTAGGTCCAAACGGGGCCGGTAAATCAACCACGATGAAAATTATTACGGGTTTTATGGCGCCGTCTAGCGGGCAGGTAAAGGTCTGCGGATTTGATGTTTTTGAAAATCCAATTGAGGTAAAAAAAAGAATCGGCTACTTGCCAGAAACACCACCACTTTACACCGATATGCTGGTAGAAGATTATTTAAAATATGTGGCGGCGCTCAAGCAAGTACCTAAAAATAAAATTAATGCTTTAGTTGAGAACAGTTTAAAAAAAACTCAATTAACCGAAGTTAAAAGGCGGTTGATACAAAATCTCTCTAAGGGTTTTAAACAAAGAGTTGGAATTGCACAAGCCCTGGTTTCAGAACCTGAAGTGCTCGTGCTGGATGAGCCCACCGTAGGGCTTGATCCAAAGCAAGTGGCGGAAATTCGCGACTTAATAAAAGAACTTCAGGGAGAGCACACCATTATTTTATCAACACATATTCTTCCTGAGGTGCAGGCCACGTGCAGCAAAGTTATAATTATTCACGAAGGAAAAATAGTTGCTCAAAATTCTATTGATCAAATTGAAAAAATGAATCAAGGTTTTCTTTTGTTAACAGTCAAAACGAAGCGGCCAGGCTCTATTGAATCGCAATTAAAAAATATTCAAGGTGTGGATAGCGTTGAAGTCGTATCGGCCCAGCATTATCGTATAAAAATTACCGAGCAAGATCACATTATAGATAGAATTGCCAATGAGGTAATTAAATCCGGATCAGGCTTGCTAGAGCTTTCACCATCTCGTGCTAATTTAGAAGATGTATTTCTTAAACTGACCTACGGACAGAGCAAAGTAGAGGCTTAAATGTATGCAACACTTGTAATATTTAAAAAAGAACTGGCAGGTTTTTTCAAAAGCCCGTTATTTTATTTTTTATCATTTATGATGACAATTCTATTAAGTATTTTATTTTCAATTTCATTAGATAAATTCGCTCAAACATCCTCAAATGCTATGCTGCAATTCGGGATGCAGCCTCAATTGTTAAATATTCATTATTCAGTATTTTTACCCCATTTATCTATTATTAATCTTATTTTTATATTTTTAATTCCTGCACTTACGATGAAGTTGATTTCAGAAGAAAAAAAGGTAAGAACTTTTGATTTACTTTTAACCTCACCAATTAATTCAGTCTCTATAGTGCTAGGTAAGTATCTGGCAAGCCTTGTGGTGGTCTGTGGCTTAATTGGAGTTTCTTTTGTCTATCCGCTGGTGGCTAGTCGAGTATTTGAATTTTCATGGGCGCCCACACTGGTGGCCGCATTGGGAATATTTCTGGTGGCGGCCGTTTACAGTTCGATGAATTTATTGGCTTCAAGTTTGACAGAAAACAGTCTGGTTGCTTTCGTATTATCAATAGTCTTTAATTTATCAATATGGTTTGTCGGCGCATTGAATGAGTCTTTTGACGAAGTTTTAATTAAAAATATTCTTGAACATATATCACTGAACAATCATTTGGCGGGGCTTATTGAAGGCACAATTCGCACCAATGGTTTGGTTTTCTTTTTCAGTTTAATATTTTTGTTTTGTTTTTTAACAGAGCGGGTTATTGAATCTGCAAGATGGAGGGCTTAATGAGTGCTAAAGGTCGCTTGCTCTTTACTTTATCAATTTTAAGTTTGTTAGCATTAGTTGGATTGTTTTTTGCTATCAGGGTATGGATGCCATTTATGTGGTTTGTTTTTGCACCCGCAGTATTTTGTTTGGGGGGGTGGATTTACTTGGACAGGCGTCTGATATCTGATTTTTTTACCATGAAAACAACCAAACACGGCTTGAATATGGGTTTTTTGATTTTAATAGCCGTCGCATTACTGATCGCACTAAATTATATAGGCGCGCGGCATTATGCTACATATGATTTTTCAAGCAACGGGACAAATACACTGTCTGAACAGTCTGTTAAAATTTTATCGTCACTGCAATCTGAATTAAAAGTAAAATATTTTTATAAAAATGGCGCGGAACGCGCCGAAGAAAATAAAAAATTATTTCGCGAACTGGTCAAACACTATCAGGATATAAGTAAAAAAATTAATTTTGAAATTATTGAAATCAATGAACGCCCAAAATTGGCCCAAGAATTTGGGGCGACCAATGGCACGGGTGAAGCCTTTGTTCAGTACAATGGTAAAATCAATAGTGTGGAAAATTATTCCGAACAAGATTTTACGAATGCCATTATAAAACTTACACGCAAAGAAAAAAAGAATATTTATTTTTTAGAGGGACATAATGAAAGAAGTACAGACAATGCAAAAAGTGAGCTGAGTTTGTATGGATTTAGTCAAATGCTTGAAAAAAATTCATATAATGTAAAAAAAATAAATCTAATTAATTTGACTAAAATTCCCGAAGACGCACATGTGCTAATTATTGCGGCGCCTACGCAACAAGTTCAAACGGCAGAAATTAAGGCAATTGAAAACTACTTAGCCCGCGGCGGAAATTTACTACTGATGCTAGATGAAAAAAACAGCTATGGTCTTGCGGGCCTACTAATGAAAATGAATCTAGAGCTTGAACCCTATTACATCTACAATGTATTTGACACCCCAATGGGAAAAGTGGTTAATGCACAAGCCGCAACAGTGGGTTTGCAGTATTCTACGGCTAGCGAAATCACAAAAGTTTTTACTAATAATCAAATGACAGTATTTCGAAATCCGCACGCACTTAAAATAGTCAACAATCTAAACGATATTAAAACAGAAGTACTTGTGGCTACGCCTAAAACCTCTGCGGCGCTGCATGAAATTGGCAGCAAAGATTATACGGGTGAATTAAGATCATTTAATTTAGGGGTCGAAATCAAAGGAAAACTTAAAGGAGCGGATAAAGAATTTTCAGCAGTGGTTTTTTCAGATGTAGATTTTGCGAGCAATATACTGCTGTACCAAAATCTAAATAGAGATTTAGCTTTAAATACAATTTCATCGTTAACTAAAGAAACAGATTTAATCTCAATTTCTGCCAAAGATCCAATAGTCTCTAAAATGTTGATTTCGCCTCCTGAGTTTAATCAATTTTTTAAATTTACAGTAGTGGGCTTGTTCTTCCCATTGCCCTTTGTATTTATGATTATTAGTATTACTTTATGGTACCGACGGAGACATGCTTAATGAAGATTAGTAGAACTTTATTGTTTGCAAGTTTTACCACACTGATAGTTATCGGGGTGTATGTGTTTGATTACCTAGCCATACAAAAAAATAATGAGGTCCAAACAGCTTTGATACTGAACCAGCAACCGGCACAAATTAATTATATACAGATTATTAAGTCTGATCAAAAAATTGCGATGCAGAAAGGTAAGGCTGGCTGGAGCATTTTAGAACCTATTCAGGACTTAGGTGATAACAAAAATATTGAAGAATTTTTGAATAATATAGCGGAAGAGCGACAAATTTCAGTTGTTAAGATGTCTAATGTAGGTTTCGAAGCTCTTGAGCTGCAAGATTACGGTTTAGACAAGCCGGCAGTAACTTTTAGTTTTAAAAATAATATGGGTTATACTCAAAAAATAACTGTAGGTTCTGTAAAAAATTTTGAGGGCAATAGCTATATTTTAATTAATTCCGAAAATAGAATCATTTTGGCTAGTTCATTTTGGGCATCAAATTCCGAAAATGATCTTATTCATTACCGTGAAAAAAAATTATATCGGGGCAATATAGGAAATATAATAAAGCTAAAGATTAAGTCTTTGCGCGATGAATTTGAATTAAATTTTTTTGATGGAAAGTGGCACAGCGCAGACTTAAAAATTTTGCTTGATCAAAACAAGGTGCACGAAGTTTTAAAAAAAATATCCGAAACAAAAATTGTACAGTATGTTTATGAAGGAGAGCCCTCCACTTCACTTATAAAAGAAAAACATTTGGATACCGCGCCTGTTTATTTAGAATTGTACTCAAAAAATTCCAGTTGGTCGATTAAACTTAATATTAAGGCAAATGAAAATTCACTTTATGCGCTAACTGAGAGACCAACATTTATAGTTAAAGTCGACATTCCCGCTTGGGAAACAATTGGTAATCTTAATTTAGATGAATTAAGAGACCGGGCTTTTGCTTTAACATTTAATTTAAGCGAAGTTGAAAAAATTTACTATAAAAATAACAACCAAGAGCTTGATGTTTTGAATAAATCCGGAAAATGGGAGATTAACTCTACAACTCCATCCGCTACAAAATTGAATGACGCACAAATTAAAAAAATGATTATGAGTGTTCATAAATTTAAAATATCTGAATTTTTAGATAGTAAAACTAGCCAGAATAAATTTGAAGGCAAGAATATGCTAATATTTAAATCGGCAACTGAAAAACTTGTTTTACAGTTAAATTGGGGTCCTACCTTTAAAATTAAAAAAGCAGAGGGTGAAATAGATTATTACTATGTGCGCACCAATTTGTCAGATTTAACATTTGCGATTGAAAAAAAAATAATTGATTCACTAAAATTTGAAAATAGTATTGATGCTAAAAATTCTGAGGTTTTAATTGAGTAGCTCAGTACGGATTACATTAAAATCAAAATCTCCAACACGAGTTGATCTTGCGGGAGGAACGCTGGACATGTGGCCCTTATATAATTTTGTTGGCGGCGCCACGACTATTAATATAGCAGTAGATATTTGGACTAGCGCTGAGATCACATTGCGCTTTGATAAAAAAGTCGTTATTAGTTCTCCGGATCTAAAGATGTTGTGGGAATTCAATAATCTTTCGGACTTCTTCGCCGCTAATGATTCTCAGCTTGAATTTTATCAAATTATTTTTTCTTATTTTAAAATTCAATTATTTAAACTGAAAAAGGGCTTTGAAGTTGTAACGACATCACAAAGCCCTATTGGTGGTGGGCTTGGCGGAAGCAGCAGTTTGACGATCTCTTTATTAAAGGTACTGCATCCGTTGTTAAATATGCCGGTACCCAAAGTGCATAAATTGGTGCACTTAGCCCATAATATTGAAGCTGAAATGCTAAGAGCGCCAACGGGCACACAAGATTACTATCCGGCAATTACCGGAGGCCTCAGTTTTATTGAATACACAGCCGGTAAGACAAAACAAACGTCGATTTCATTAGAAAACACTCCCTTTAATAATCATTTTCTGTTGGTTTATACTGGACGTTCGCATCATAGCGGATTGAATAATTTTGAAGTCTTAAAGTCTGCCGTCGGCGGAGATGGCGAAGTTATTTCTGCATTAAGGAACATCAAGCTAATCGCAGAAGAGCTGAAAGTAGTTATACAAAATAAAGAATGGGATGCAATTCCAGCGTTGTATCAACGTGAATATGCAGCGAGAGTTCGGTTAACACCGGCCTTTACCAGTCCAGAAATTGTAAAATTATCTCAGATTTGCTTAGCAGCAGGGGCTTTGGCTGTTAAAATATGTGGAGCCGGTGGCGGCGGCTGCGTTTTAGTTTGGGTGGCTCCTGAAAACCGAGAAAGGGTTGTGTTGGCATGTCAAAAAGAAAACTTTCAGTGCCTGAACGCAAAGCCAGTAAATTTGTTGAAAAAAATAATCTGAAGAATAATTTACAAAATGACGAAAAAAATATATTAAGATTTATCGGAGTCTCTCTTGCGGGCGGTAAGTCTGACAAAGCTTGCGTGGCTATTCTTGAGTACTACCCGGAAAATAAAAAAATATTTTTGTCTCGTCTTTTTGAAAAAATAAAATCTGATAAAAAAATATCTGGCGATTTAAAAATACATGAGCTCATTGAGCAAAATTTAGCCACCACAAAATTTGTTGCCTTTGATACGCCGTGGAATTTGCCGAATTGTATCACTTGTAAAAAAAAATGCCCAGGTTACGAAAACTGTCATGAACCGCATATCGAATGGATGTGGCATCATCAAGATGACAAACTGAAAAAAAAGCGTCCAAAAAAACTTTTTACTCCCTACACGCAACGCTGTGTGGAAATGCACTTTCAGACCGAGCTTGAAGAAGCCTTTAATCTGCATCACGCCCTAGGTGCTAACTCCGCACCACTTCTCGCGCGGGCGGCCTTTATACAAAAAAGGCTGTCTGCGAACTGTATTGAAGTTTATCCCAAATTAACTTTATGGCGACTAGGAAAAATTCTAGATGTTATGAAATCGCATTTGCGGGGACACCGGGCCGCCTTTGGCGGAGACGATGCTCGCGCCCAATTTTTAAAAAAATTAAATGAAAACAACATAGCTTTTATTTACCATCAAGACATGAAGCAAATGATCGAAAACAATCACGCCTTCGAGGCTTTTCTTTGTGGATTCACTGCATTTTTAAAATTTAAAGGTTTAACTGAAACAAGACCAAAAAACTTCCCGATTAATGAAGATTGGATTGAGTTTCCTACGCAAGATTTAAAAATAAAGGATTTATTATAAATGGCACACTGGAAACAGCGCTCAGTAACTAATTTAGATGTGGTTTGTTTTGATTATCAATCAAGTGCTCAATATGAAATGGCGGAAGAGGTTTACGTTTGGGATTTAGATAAGACCTACTTAGACACCTCAATAGACTCGCTTTCTGGATTGCTGCACACTATTTTTGAAAAAGCTTTTACAAAAAAAAATGTTCCAGGAACTCCGGACATTATTAGAAGTCTGGCGCGTTATCGTAAGAAAAATTTTAATGAACAGAATTTTCCACTTTTTTTTGTTTCGGCCTCGCCACCGCAGATGGAATCCAAAGTCTACGAAAAATTTTTATTAGATGAAATTCATCCTCTTGGTATGTTTTATAAAGATAATCTAAAAAATTTATCACCAAGAAAATTATTATTTTTAAAAAAACAAATCGGTTACAAAGTGCAGTCACTGTTGCAATTGCGTACCCGTTTGAATAAAAAAGTAAAAATTATTTGTTTTGGTGATGATTCCGAATCTGACGCAACAATTTACAACTTATTTTCAGATATCTGTGCCCGCCGTCATACAGAGCTGCAACTAACTCTATTGTTAGAAGATCTAGGTGTTAACTATGCACAGATCGATGAAATATTAAGATTACAGACAATAATCACAGTTCAGGACCCCGTAGAAAAAATATATATAAATTTGGCGACAGATACCGACCCCGAATACTATTTAAAATATGGCAGAAGAACCTTGCCCACCTATAATTCGTTTCAGGTGGCGCTGGACTTGGTGCAAGATCAAAGATTATCACTAGAAGAGCTGGGCTTTATTGCAGACGGTTTAATGGGTAAATATAAGTTTACCGAAGATCAGTTGGCTTCGGCCTTTGAGGAACTAATACGCAGGCGGGTGCTGGGATTGTCGAGTTATGAAATGATTAAAAATTATTTTATCGAAAAAAAAATAATTTCACATTCCTGGATGCCAAAAATTGAACCACTTAAAGAAAAAACCATAGACAACGGCCATGTTTATGAACTAGATGGAATTTTTGAATCTTGGATACCCAAACAGATCGATTATTTGAAGGATTACAGGTAATCACTCAAACTTCAGCGGAAAAACAGTGGCAACGGCGCTTCCACTGAAAGATCTAAAACGAGTTCGGGCCACAACTTCTTGTAAGCAAGATTTAAAGCTTGCGTCGGCTATGTCAGATTTAGCAATTTCCACTTTAGTGGTATGACCCTGTTTTTCAATGGTAAAGGAAATAAGTACCTGCCCTGCGGACTGGGGATTTTTTTGGATTAATTGTCCGAAACATTTAAAAAAATCATTTTTTTTTGAATTTAATATTGTTTCAATTTCAATTTGAGAAATATGCTCTTTAGAGTTCGAGTCTGGCAGCAGTTCACGTAATTTAGAAGAGTCCATTTTGTCTATCAAGGCATAATCCAAAGCATTGTAAATCAGGCCGTTTTTACGAACCCAAAAGGAAGGCGGCTTACCAAATTTTTCGATAAAAACTTCGCCACTTCTGACAACAACCACGGGCACGCCATTTTCTAGTGTATCAATTAAGATTTCAGATTTTTCGGTGATACGAAACTGCCCGCCCTGATTAAACTCAACAAGGGCCTCAGAATTAATATCGGTGCGTAGCAGATCCCGGTTTTGAACAGCATCCATTAGCTTAAGATCAATAGAGGCAGACATTTCGTTATTTTGAAATTTAACTGAGCCGACTTTTTCAATTATTTTAGCTAATTTATTTTGTGAAAAACTTCTAGAAAAATTAAGCGGAAAATTATTTTGTGGCAACCAGATGGAAAAAAATATCAGAAGCAGACCCGTCAAGATCAGCGCGGGCGCTAGCCAGTTATTTTTTCTCATTTGTCGATGGTGCCGCCGCAGGCAGAGTCGCGGGTGCAACTGCTGCCGGAATGGCTAAAGGTAACATTGTATCTACAACCGATTTTTCAGAGCGTGCCGACATAATGGATAACCCTATACACGTTGCTGTAAAAACACCGGCAATTACTTTAGTCATGGTTTGCGCAAGAGAAGTGGCGCCGCCAGCGCCCAACACAGAACTGGATGAAGATTGAGACGTAAAAACGCCGCCGCCCTTAGAGTCTTGAATAAGCACTAAGCCAACCAAACCAAAACACGCAATAATATGAATAATAGCTAAAAATGTAATCACGCAGTGCTCCTCAATGTAAATAGTCTAAAAAAGATAAATTATCTCTGGGAGGGGCTCTCGTCTAGTCTTTTTATATTGAGCAAGTAATATTGAGCCAAATTGTATGACGCACTGTTTAATGATGACAAATTTCAGGTATTACGAGATACCTAGTGGCTATGTTTTTTTTAGCTTTTGAAGGTCTTGACGGTTCGGGTAAGTCTTCATTGATAAGCCAATTACAGAACTATTTAATTTTAAATCATATAAACTTTATTAAAACCCGCGAACCGGGTGGCACACAAATTGGCGATCAATTAAGAAGAATCATTTTGGCAAAAGCTGATGAGGCGCCAAGTGCAAGAACTGAATTGCTGTTGTACGAGGCCAGTCGCGCACAACATGTAGATTTAGTTATCAAGCCTGCTCTGCAAGGAAAAAAATGGGTGTTGTGTGATCGTTTTAGTGCAAGCTCGGTGGCTTTTCAGGCCGGTGGACGCCAGATTTCAGAAGAAGAGGTTCATTGGCTTAATAATTTTGCCACAAATTCGCTGAAGCCCCATTTAAATATATTACTGGATCTTAGCATTGAGGAATCACAAAAACGACGCCAAAAAAGACTATTAGAAGTAGGTGGGGCCGAAGACCGCATGGAATCTGAAGTCGATTCTTTTCATCAGCGGGTAAGGCAGAGTTTTTTAAAACAAGCGAAAGAAAGTCCTAGCCAGTGGCTGGTACTTGAGGCCGCAAATGCACCCGAGGCACTTTTTCAAACACTGATGCATGAGCTTAAGGCGCGCAAATGGCTCGAGTAATTGAATCTCTTGTTGGCCACGAGGCTGAAATTAAAAAAATATTTCATTTGAAAAAAACCGGAGAAAAAACCGGAGAAAAAACTGGACGCTGGCCCCACGCCATGCTGTTTGTGGGCCCCTCAGGTATTGGTAAAAAAAAACTAGCTTTTGCCATGGCGCAGGCGCTTCTTTGTGTGCAATCAACTGCAGCCTGTGGTGCTTGCGGCGCTTGTTTGCGCATAGAAAAAAACCAATCAGAAAGTTTAACACTTATTGAGCCTGATGCAGAGCTTGCCAGGCCCGTTATCAAAGTTGAAAAAATACGGACGTTGCTGGAGTCCTTATCACTAGCTTCGATGGGGCCCGCGCGGGTGGTGATTATTGATCAGGCTCAATTAATGAATGCGCAGGCGGCAAATGCCCTTTTAAAAACTCTTGAAGAGCCCACTGAAAATATTTACTTTATTTTAATTGCTAACGATGTGCATCAGTTTTTGCCGACCATACGTTCGCGCACTCAAGTAGTAAGGTTTACAGCTTTGACCTATGAGCAAATTAAAAAAATAAAACCTAATTTGCCGGATTGGGCTTATCGCAGTTCGCGCGGGCAGCTTGATCGTTTAGAATTATTAACTTCTGCTGAAGGCATTAATAAAAGAGAAGAAGCCCTTAGTTTTTTTGAACAGTTTTGTAACGACAAAAATTTTTTAACAAATAAGATATGGAAAGATTCTATTAAAGACCGTGCCTGGGCTTTATTTAGTATTAACTGCTGGCTGCAAATGGCGCGTGATGCGGCTATCTTAACAAATTGCTCAAAAAACAGCTTAAAAAATCTGGCGCAAAAATCTATTCTAAATTCCGATCAAATGGACAGATTAAGGCCATTGTGTGAACTTTCGGTGAACAAACTTTTGGGCTTAGGGCACCGGCTTATTTTGGCCGAAAAAGACATTAACGCAAACGCCGACCCTGTGCTGATATTTGAAAATTTAAGGATACAATATGCAAGAATGGATTGATATTCACTGTCATTTAGATCGATTAGCGGGCGGGCCAGAACACGCTTTAAAACAGGCCCTTGATGCGGGGGTTAAACGCATTATTACAATTGGTACTACGCCCGAAGATTTATCCGTGGTTATTGACTTAGCAGAAAAATATGCACCCTATGTATTTTGCACATTGGGCATTCATCCGCATGATGGGGTTAAGTACAATGCTGAAGTGGGGGCTTTTATTAAAAAAAATGCCAGTCACCCACGTGTGGTGGGCATCGGTGAAATTGGTTTAGATTATTATTACAATCAGTCACCCAAGGCAGAGCAACTGGCGGCTTTTCGCGAGCAATTACAAATTGCCTTTGAAGTTGGTTTGCCGGTTGAAATTCATACGCGTGAAGCGGAAGAGGACACTTTAAAAATTATGAAAGAGTACAAGGGGCGCGTGAACGGCGTAATTCATTGTTTTACGGGCACGGATTCCTTAGCCACAGAAGTGCTTAATTTAGGATATAATATTTCTATTTCAGGGGTTGTCAGTTTTAAAAATGCCGAAAACTTACGAAATATTGTAAAAAATATTATACCATTAGATCGGCTACACATCGAAACCGATGCGCCCTTTTTAGCTCCGGTGCCTATGCGGGGTAAGCCCAATACGTCAGCCTATGTGGTGCATACTGCACAAGTGGTGGCCGATCTAAAAAATGTAAGCTTGCAAATTTTATCCGAACAAACTAAAAAAAATGCAGAAAAATTATTTTTTAAACTAGGAAATGTAGCCGGAAATGTAGCAGCTTATGAAGCCGGAAGTTAAAAGGAGTTAAAATGTCTAAACTAAAAGTTGGTATAAATGGTTTTGGTCGTATCGGACGTATTTTTTTTCGCGAAGGGTTTGAAAAATTAGACATCATCGGAATTAACACCTTAGACAGCGTTGAAGGTATTGCGCACCTGTTGAAGTATGATTCAACTCAAGGTATTTTTAATGCGGAAGTGTCTTATGATGAAAAAAATCTGATTGTTAATGGTAAAAAAATTCCGGTAGCGCAAACTAAAGACCCGGCGCAGATTCCATGGAAAGCTTGGGGAGTAGATTTAGTCATGGAATGCACGGGCGCTCTTAAAGGTAAAGAAGACTATCAAAAACATATTGCCGCGGGCGCAAAAAAAGTTATGGTTTCCGCCCCCGCTGATGGCGTTGATCTAACGATCGTCTATGGAATTAACCACACACAGTACGATGCCGCAAAGCATAACGTATTATCAAATGCTTCCTGCACCACCAACTGCCTAGCGCCACTAGCAAAAGTTTTGAATGAGGCTTTTGGTATTGAAAGTGGAACGATGCTGACAATACACTCGTATACAAATGATCAAAAAATTTTAGATGCACCTCATAAAGATTTACGCAGGTCGCGTAGTGCGGCGGTATCAATGATTCCCACTACCACTGGCGCGGCGAAGGCTGTTGGCCTAGTTTTACCAGAGCTTAAAGGTAAGATTGATGGTTTGTCTGTACGTGTGCCCACGCCAAATGTAAGCCTAGTAGATTTTACTTTTATGGCAAAAAAATCTACCACGCCTTCTGAGGTGAATGACGTATTAAGAGCGGCCGCTCAAGGTTTGCTAAAAAATGTATTAATGGTTGAAGAAAAAGAATTGGTTAGTATTGATTTTAACGGTAACCCGCATTCTGCAATAGTAGATGCTAAAACCACAATGGTGGTGGGCGGCACCACCGTTAAAGTGCTAGCTTGGTATGATAACGAATGTGGTTTTTCTAACCGCATGGTGGATATGGCGCTGTATATGGCGGCCAATTGATCTCGCCGGGTTTAAAAGGCATTAAAACAGTTCGAGATTTTGAACTAACGGGTAAAACTGTATTTCTGCGGCTCGATCTTAATGTTCCGCTGGATATTTCTTCTGAGGCTATAAAAATAACCGATGAAACACGAATCACGGCAAGTTTACCAACTATTAACTACTGTCTTGAAAAAGGGGCCAAGTTAATAATCGCGTCGCATCTGGGGCGGCCAAAATCTACTGATGATAAAAAATACTCTTTAGAGCCCGTGGCGGTAAGACTTGCAGAATTATTAAATAAAGAAGTCGTATTAATGGAAGAGCCCAGCTCTGAAGGTGTAAAGCATATATTGTATGGCAATATGAAAAATGAAATTATTATGCTGGAAAATCTTCGTTTTGACGAAGCGGAAGTTGCAAATAAAACCGAATTAGCCAATCAATGGGCCAGCTACAGTGACATTTACATTAATGATGCTTTTGGCGCCTGCCACCGGGCGCATGCCAGTATTTATGCCTTTCCTGAAATGATGCAAAAAAAAGGCATTGGTTTTTTAATTGAAAAAGAAATTAAAATGCTGGATAGCCTGACAGATAATCCGAAAAAACCTTACATTGCAGTTTTAGGTGGGGCAAAAATCTCTGATAAAATAGAAGTAATTGAAAAATTAATAGATGTCGTTGATGGTTTTATTATTGGTGGCGCCATGGCTTACACCTTCTTAAAAGCAAAAAATATTGCAGTGGGCAAATCATTAGTCGAAACTGATAAAATAAAATACGCTAATGAGATGATTAAGCGTATAGAGGCGCGAAATAAAACCATATTGTTGCCAGTAGATCATATCATCTCAACAGCATTTGGCAACGCCGAAAATAAAAAAACAACAGTCGCAGCCGCTATTGAAGAAAACTACATGGGCCTTGATATCGGTCCGGAAAGTATTCAAAACTTCACCGCAGCGCTAAGTCAGGCCGCCACCGTTTTTTGGAACGGCCCGATGGGAGTTTTTGAAAACAAGGCTTTTTGCGCAGGAACTTTTGCCATTGCTAAATGTTTGGCAGAATCTGGCGGCATTAAAATAGTTGGCGGCGGGGACTCTGCCGCCGCCGCCGAGGCCTCAGGCTATGCCAGCAAAATGACCCATATTTCAACTGGAGGTGGCGCCAGTTTAGAGTATCTTCAAGGTATAAAACTACCTGGACTTGAAATTTTAAAACCGCGCAAACAAAGCGAAAAGCTAGATTAATGAAAACAAAAAAAATATTTGCCGCTAACTGGAAGTTAAACAAAACGCCTGAAGAGGCGCGGGAATTCGTGATTAGTTTTAAAAATAAAGTGTTTGAAAAAACTGATTTTTTTAAAAATAAAGAAATTATTATTTTTCCGCAGGCTTTTTCATTAGAAGCCGTTTCTACACTTTGTGCGGGTTCAAATATCGGCTATGGTCCGCAGAATATTTATAGTGAACAATCAGGGGCCTTTACCGGAGAAAACTCTGCCGAAATAGCTAAGTCTCTTAAGGCCGCTTACGCGCTGGTTGGCCACAGCGAAAGACGCCAGATTTTTAATGAACCAGACGATTTGCTAAATAAAAAAATGCAGTTGCTACAGTCTTTAGAGACAACCCCGGTTTTTTGTATTGGCGAAAATTTAAATCAGCGCGAAGCCGGAAAAACTCTTGATGTCTGCTTTTCGCAGTTAGAAAAGGGTTTAGGCGGCCAAACCAGTGGCCAAACAAGCGGCCAAACCAATGATCTAGCAAGTGGATTAAATAAAACAAAAAGATTTATTATTGCTTACGAGCCCGTTTGGGCCATTGGTACGGGTAAAGTGGCAACTTTAGAGCAAGTTAGCGAAGTTCACCAGCACTTGCAGAGTTATTTAGTGGCGCAGGGTTTATTAAATTTTCAATTGCTTTATGGCGGCAGCGTAAAACCCGAAAACTCGGCGGAGTTACTTAATATTCCATTTGTGGATGGTTTTTTAATTGGCGGCGCCGCACTAAAGGTGGATTCTTTTATTCAGATTTGTGGTGAGTAGTTGTTTGAACTGCAAAACTCTGCAATTGTTTGATTGCCTCTTTAAACTCTTTACTAAAACCTTAGTTTGTTACCATGCGTTACTCAATTCCCACACCCCATCTAATTATTTAACTTACACGACAACTATCCCGAAACAGGGGGAGCTCGGTCGTCATATTCTTGAGTCGCTGGCTGACGGCAGGGGTAGAGACATCTAAAATCTGGCTCAACTCTTTCACCTTGTAAGGCACTGGCATTTCCATATAAAAATTTCTCCCCTTAACTTTTAGAAATTAGAACCGATTTTAAGTTAAGTCTCAATACTTTAGTTATTTCGCTATTTTGCGATGTCCCAAATAAGTCTTGCTATTTGGTAGCCAACTGGATACTATTAAGGTGTGGAAGCTACACCGAAGACACTCATTGATTACGAAACAACCAGCGGAAATTGCCCAATTCGGGAGTGGCTTGATGACTTGGACTTCACCATTACGGCTCGCATAGAAGCGAGGCTCAAAAGGGTAGCACTCGGCAATTACGGCGATGTGAAACCCGTTGGGCAGGGTGTTAGCGAGCTACGGTTGAAGTTCGGAAGTGGATACCGTGTCTACTTCAGCCAGCACGGAGAAGAAATCATCGTTCTTCTTTGCGGTGGCGATAAGGGTTCACAAACTGACGATATTGAAACCGCTAAAAGTTATTGGGCGGATTTCAAAAGGAGAAACAATGCTTAAAGCTGGTCGTTCACACGAAAAAGGTTTGATTGAGTGGCTTCAAAAGAGTCCAGACAATCAACGGGAATATCTTAAGTCCTCAATTGAAGAGAATTCCGATATGCCCGAAGCCATCATTTCTGCGATCCGTGAAATTGCGGAAGCTCGTGGCTATGAGTCTTTGGCAAAAGAAGCTGGATTGAGCCAAAAAGCTCTCTACAAAATTCTTTCCGAAACTAAAGAAGCCAAGCCCCGCTTTGAAACCATCGCTCAACTTATTCAAGCCCTCGGACTTCGCTTCACCGTAGAAGCCGATCCACACAAGGCGAGAGTGAGCTAAGGCTCGCTCCGTTCAAAACCGTTTTCCATTCCGGAAAATTTCAGGATAGTTGTCGTGTTTGATCAACTTGCAAGTTGATGCTTTTCTTTTGTATTCGATTTTACTTTTACTTTCAAGGGATTTAATTTGACAGATGTCACGGCATCCCAGCTTCGAGTTTCACCTGACCACCTGTTTGGGTTTAGCACGCCATGAACCTACCCCGATTTGGTGGACACGAAAAAGTGTGGTATAATCACAAAACCTGAAGGGGTCCATATGAGCAAGAAAAGAGTTTATACCGAAGAGTTTAAAAGTACATCATCGAAAGTCCCGACATTTTCAATTCGTGATTTTCTTTGATGCGAATCGTTGCTGTGATTGGGTGAATATTGTCGAAAAAACCCATCTGCTTTGGATTTGTCACTCTGATTCCTTTGAATGAAATTATTTTTACTTATTAAAAACACTTCCAAAGAATGACAAATTTTATATTTTTTGCTATGACCGCAGAGTCAAAATCTAAATTAACTCCGAACTAACTCTAAGGAGCCTCTATTTTGATTTAGAAAATAATTACATCAGTGCTTTTTGAAATTTAAAGCCTTTGGCCCGATCATCAATTAAATCAATGATTCGTGGTAAAATCTTAATCTTGCCATATCTTTCGGTCATCGCATCTATGACATGCCCTTTAGATGTAAGAATCAGTTCGTGCACAATTTGAAATCTCTCCTGACTTGTTCCTGATTTAATATCGAGCTGAGCATCCAATAAACTGAATTCCTTTTTACCAATTCTCGCATAATCATTACGTCCGCCAATTTTAAAAGCGAAATTTTTATGAAGCTTGGGGTATACTGCCGTGCAAATCAGATCATACATAGGTGCAATTTCGTAGCGGTCATTTTTTATTAATAAAGAAATATTTTTAGAGTGACTGTCGTTATTGCCGATTAACAAATTAAATGACATCCAGTCAAGCAAAGTGTTTATCGACTGAATTCGATTTCGTGCCGTTATATTTTCGACGATTAAATCGTAATTGTTTTTTATTGATGGGCCGCCTTTTTCTTCATATTTAAACTCACTGGTTACGCCTTGCGCTTGACAAAAATCCTGTTGATGAAGCCTGAACGTCAAGCCATTTTCATCGGTATAACGATCAAATCTGGCAACAACATAAAGGGGATGCTTCCCGTTGTGCACAAAACAGTCAGGAATATTAAAACCTATTTTTTTTGCCAGACTCATACAAAAAATTTCATTGTAAACCGAATCTTTTATATTACTTCGATAAATGGGCATTTTAATAATATGCGTTGTGGCTGCGCCGTTTCTGGGAAGGTAAAATTTTTTATCTTTATAAACTGCCGGAAACTTATCTTGCGCTCCTGCAATCGACAGATATCCCGGTTTTTCATCCGCAATCACCTCAACCACAGATTTTTTTTCATCCAGTGCCTGATATATTTTATTCTCATCTATTTGCACTAACTCTGCATTGGCTGGCGGGGCCCTGAATTTTTCATTAGTACTGATGATAACGGCCCCTGCGCAATCCAGTCCGTATTCGGCCAAAAATTCAAAAGCACCCTTTATGTTTTGGCTTTTCTCAATGGAGTTTTTCGCATCACCCTCCGGCAGTAGATTTTCAAAAAAGGCCAATGTGTCTTTATTGCCATAAATTTTTTTTTCTAACTTAAGCGATAGACTCAGCGGAAACTTTTTATCAAAGCTCAGCCATTCATCTGTATATTGAAACGAGAATACAAGGTCGGTGTTCCTCTTGAGCACGCCCACTTTTTTTGACTCAAAAAAAACGTAAAGTTGATTCATTTCAGTCTTCTTCTGTTTCTATTGTTATTTTAAAACCTAAAATTTTGGCCATCTTAACTAAAGTCGAAATTTGCATATCACTCAAGCCCGATTCTATTTTTTGAATTCCCTCTCTTGATAAATTACAGTATTTGGCCAGCTCAAGCTGCGTGATACTCAAAGATTTGCGGCGGTTTTTTAAAAACTCACTCATTTTACTTTTATCTGAACCAATTGCAAAATTATTTCCTTTCATTAAACCCTCTTGATAAAAAGCGTACTTAAGTGCTCATTATATCTCTTAATTTTAAAAATTCAATAAAAAGAGTACTTTGGTACTCTTTTTTGCAAGATTGGTGTTTAAATGCGCAGAAAGCGTATTTAAGTGCTCTTTTCAGGGCTCGGGCAGAGCAGAATCTGGCGGTATAAATGGGCGCGCAGCCAAGCCTTTGGCCTCAGCCTTAAGGCTAGATTTGCTTATGCTCATTTTTCTTGAAAATCTCTTAATATGACCTATGCTGATTGTTGACCTATGCCATATTAAGGAGTGCATGATTCCTCTAAGTCTACTTAAAAGAATTGACCAAAAATACCAATGAAAGTCACCTTACAAGATATCCAAAATGCGCAGCAGACCATTCAAAATTTTATAAATGTTACGCCCTGTGATTATTCAAGATCGTGCTCTCAATTAACTGGCACCGATGTTTTTTTTAAATTAGAAAATAAGCAGCGCACCGGAAGCTTTAAAATACGCGGCGCCACCAATAAAATAGCGTCTTTGTCTCTGGCAGAAAAGGCAAAAGGAGTGGTGGCGTGTTCGGCAGGTAATCATGCCCAAGGGGTGGCGTTGAGTGCCAGTCTTAACAATTGCAAGTCTGTTGTTGTAATGCCAGAAACGGCGTCTTTATCTAAAATTCAGGCCACACAAAATTATGGAGCTGAGGTTATTTTAAAAGGGCAAGCGTTTGATGAAGCCCGGGATTTTGCGGTGGAACTAGCTGAGCAAAAAGACTATGTGTTTGTTCACCCGTATGAAGATGAACATGTGATTGCGGGCCAAGGCACCATAGGGCTAGAGATTTTTGCACAAATTAAAGACTTAGATTTAATTGTGGTGCCCATAGGTGGCGGAGGTTTAATTAGCGGCATAGCGGTGGCTTTAAAAACACTTAATCCAAATTTAAAAATAATTGGCGTGCAGGCGGTGGCTTCAGATTCGGTCTTTCAGTTATATAAAAATATGGCGACAAGCTATTCTAAAATGGCGTTATCGACGATTGCAGATGGTATAGCCATTAAAACACCTAGTCATAAAATATATGAAAATTTTATTTCAAAATATGTTGATGATATTGTTACGGTGACAGAGGGTGAAATCGCTGAATCTATTGTTTATTTACTTGAACGGGTTAAAACGGTTGCGGAAGGCTCGGGAGCGGCAGCCCTTGCGGCCGTTCTTTCGGGTAAGGTGAAGCTTGAAAATAAAAATTGTGTTTTAGTAAGTGGCGGTAATATTGATTTAAATATAGTTTCGCAAGTTATACAAAGGGGACAAATTCAGCGTGGACGTCTAAGCGAGATGTCAGTCATTGTGCCCGACGTTCCCGGAAGCTTAAGTGAGCTTACTAAAATATTAGCGCAGTTTAAGGCTAATGTTATGGAAGTGCATCATGATCGCGTAAAATTAGGTCTTAATCTTAAAGAAACCAAGATTGATTTTGTTATTGAGACCACCAGTCATGAGCATATTTCCCGTATTCGGGAAGCTCTTAAAAAATGGGGCGCGCAGGTTGATTAGGCCCGAGCGCTATCAAAAAAACTATCCCCAGACAATTTCCACAGAATCATTTTTAGATAAATCGTAAGGGCCCCGCGCCAAAATTTTATCATTGAGCTTAATAGAGTTTGTAGATTTTTCAACTAAATAATTATTTTTAATGTTAAGATGCGCGGGAAGATCCGTGTTTATTTTAAAGTTAAGACAATAAGTGGCATCTATTCGTGTCATTTTTGTTAATGTGATAAAATGTGCACTGATTAAATTTTCAAATTTATTAAGCTGTGAGTGCAGTGTGCTAAATATATTAGTGGTGTGGCAATTATCAATGCTCAGTTCAAAATTTAAATAGTTTGCGTATTCAAACACCGCCTGTGTTTTTCGAGTGTGCGAATTAAGCTGTTTCATATTGTGTTCACATAATTGCGAACAAACAGATTGTAATTCTAAATTATAATCGCCGGTGGCATGTGATTTAGAAACAATGGATCTTGGGGGTAAAATAATTTTAATTTTATCTAGTACGGATTGCGTAAAAAAATCATCAATTTGGTAAAAGTCTATAATTTTTTTTACCAGTACGCTTTCAATAATATGTGATGCGGCATGAATTTCACAGGCGGGGCCGGTGTGAGTAAAGTCCAGAGTAATAAGTTTTTGATTTTGTTTTTCTTCTGCAGAAAATTTAAGTTTGATAAGTTGGTTTTTTAAAGCTGGATACTGGGCTTCATGGCCGCCGTGAGCTTTGCTAGAAAATTGAATTGAAAATATTTCATTGGTTGTACTTAGCCAAATTTGTTGATTTTTATGACTTGTTACTAGGTTTAGTAAATCGTTAAGTTTAAGAATACGATCCATATTATTTTTTTGAAAATCAAAAAAATTTTCTAATTCAGTTGAGTACTTATTTTTATGAATTAACGCCTGCCAGACAAAATCATTTTTGATTCCTTGCTCAAAAAGGGGGGTCGGCGGAATTTTGAAATCAATATAAAAATTATTTTCATCCCAAATTAAATATAAATTTGAGTTCAAGCAAAAAATAAAAATTAATTTAGAAAACTGGTATCCTCCGTTTTCGGGATCATTCAAGACGAAAAAATCTTGGGGCTTCGGGCTTAAATATTTTTTAACAATCTGAAAAGCCACTAGCCGACTGGTGGTAAGTAATTCATGATTTAGATCTTTTGAATAGAGCAATAGCCCATCGGCATTGACGAGTGAACAAGAGTTGTGATTTTTTAAAAGAATTTTTATAGAGGACTGATAATTTAAAAAATTCATTATTGTGCTTTCATTGCCGTGGCGATTATTTCATTGGGCCATGAAAAAATTTGTGAGCTTCTTGCTGGTATGAAAACATCAGATAGAGGACCGAAAACAAGTGTCTTTTCTGAATTTGAATAACTACAGACCTCATTTAACAGAGCGGAATGAATATTTTTTTTCAAATCGTGAATAAAAGTAAACAGAGATGGATTTTTTTGTCCTTTTTCTAGAACCGAAAATAAATTTTGAATTTTTGATTTTAAGATTTCTTGTGGCAACTGAGTGAACAAAGATTTTGAAAGATTATTATTTAAGAGCTCATTGTAAAATAAATCAATAACCAGGAGTTTCATCGCGCGCCCCGCGACTACAGGGCCAGGCTCCAGCTGTTGAGTTCGGGTTTCAATTTGTAAAATTGAAAGATGATTCAGTTTAACTTCTGAATAAGGGTTAATGCACAGATCGGCATAATTCCTGTGTTCAAGCGGAATGGACCCCCAAGGACCTAGCCATTGATTTTTTTTCGTTAAATCGATAAACTTTAAGCTTTCAATGTCAAAATAAGCGCCATGCTGGTATTTGCTTGATTCAATAAAGTTGGCTAAAAAATTAGTGGAACTGGTGAAGAGTTCGCAATTTTCAAATACAGATTGAAAGCCGTTGTTACAGTAAAAATTTACTATTGTGTTTTTACCAAAAGCCTCTTTTATGTCACTCAGGATTTCTTCTTTAATGCCCTCGCTGCCGGCATTTAATAAAGTTTTACGCAGTTGGGCTTGGTCGTGCGCGCGGGTGCAATTAAATATTTTAATCTCGCGAGTGGTGAAAAAATTATTAAGCAATTCAATTTGGTCAGAGGTCAGATGGCCCTCTGGAATTGAGATCACAACCTTATTAAGATCAGGATTTATTTTTTTTATACGGTTAAATTCTAGTTCTAAAAAATTTTCTGTAAATTCTGATTTATCTAAAGAAATAATTAATTGCGAGGCCGCAAGTGATAAGTGCCTTGAATCGCTGATAGTATATGAATTTTCAAAGCCTTTAAGTATAACTTGTGAAATACTGCCGCCTAGGCGAAATTGCTTAAGGCGATCAAAGTATTTAGTGACTATATAAACGGGCACATCAGAGGTGTAATCTTTAAAATACTCTTGAATTTTTAATTGAGTCTGATGCAGCAGATTTTTTAATGAGACTTGTGGTAAAAAAATTGATTTTTCAAAATACGCCGCAAAAGACTTTGTTTTAGAAGTATCAAATGGGGTATCATAGAGGCCAATATGGGCATAAGATTCGCCTAGATACAGAGCAATCGCGGGCTTAGACATATTTTTCTTTTAACTCATGCTTTCTTTTGTTGTAAGCGGTATGTTATGAAGCGAATAGAAAGTGGTCAACAATGAAAGTATCTGCAGAAATATTAAACTTGATTCCGTATAAGCCAGGAAAGCCAATTTCTGAAACTCAAAGGGAATATGGTTTAAAAGAGGTCATAAAACTGGCGAGCAATGAAAACCCCTTGGGACCAAGCCCGAAGGCTATTTCTGCAGCTCAAAAATATTTGTGGCAACAGCATCGTTATCCTGATCCGGTGGGTTATGAGCTTGTTCAAAAAATATCTGAAGTGTGGAATGTACCCGTCACACAAGTTGCTCTTGGAAACGGTTCTAATGAGATTATAGATTTGTTGATTCGAATTTATTGTGAGCCAGCAGACTCAATTTTAACTTCTGAGGCGGCCTTTATTGCTTATCAGATTTGTGCACAGGCGGCGCGCGTGCGGGTGCGCACAACGCCACTGAAGTCCGATCTGACAATAGATTTAAAAGCCATTGCGGATCATTTTTTTCATAATGCGACTGCTAAAATTAAGATGATATTTATTCCGAATCCTAATAACCCCACGGGAACTGTGGTGGGCGGCGAAGAGCTCGACGAATTTTTAACACGATTAGGAAATCGGGATGATGTACTTTTAGTTTTTGACGAAGCCTATACAGAATATGTAAGCGATAAAAAATTTAAAGAAGCTGCCAGGTTTTATAAAAACTATACAAATGTTTTGGTTTTAAAAACTTTTTCCAAAGTCTACGGTATGGCCGGTTTTAGATTGGGCGCACTTTTAGCGCCAGAATATGTGCTTGAGTATTACAATCGGGTGCGCAATCCTTTTAATGTAAATGAACTTGCGCAAGTGGCAGGCATTGCTGCACTTGAGGATCAAGAGTATATATTGAGTTCTCAGAAAACAGTATGGGAGGGGCTTGAATATTTTTATAAGGAATTGACGCGCTTAAATTTGCCATTTTATCAATCACAGGCCAACTTTGTACTATTTGATACCAAACGAAATGCAGAGCAAGCCTATATCGCACTGCTTAAAAAAGGTCTGATTTTAAGACCAGTACTAAACTATGGCTTTAAAACACATTTACGCATGACGGTTGGGCAAATGGATGAAAATGTAAAAGCAATAACCACTATCGAAAAAATGCTGACTGAGGTTTCTGAAATCAGGTAGGCTTCAGCAATGGGTTATGTAATCACAATCGACGGACCAGCCGCCTCGGGTAAATCTTCAGTCAGTCGTGGACTTGCGAAACGGCTTGATATTCCGTGGGTATCTACGGGTGCATTTTATCGTGGTTTAGCCTATGTGGCACTACAAGAAAAAATAAAATTGACCGACACTCAAGCCTTAACAGAGCTTGCTATGTCTGATATCTGGAAAGTAGAAATGGCTTCTGCAAAAACTGAAGTGTGGTATAAAAATACAAATGTTACCGAATACATTATGCAAGAAGATGTCGGAAATGTAGCCAGTCAAATGAGTCATTATCCAGAAGTCAGATCTTCATTATTAGATCAGCAAAGACAGTGTGCTTTTAAATCTACTGGTTTAGTAGCCGAAGGTCGAGACTGCGGAACTGTCGTCTTTCCGCGAGCCGAAGTTAAAGTTTATTTAACGGCCAAATCCGAAAATCGCGCGCAAAGGCGTGCTCAAGAATTAGGTTTAGATGCAAAAGTAATGGCCATTCAGCAAAAACAACGTGACGAGCAAGACTCTAGCCGCAAAGCCGCCCCTTTGCAAATTCCTAAAGACGCCTTTGTGGTGGATACAACTGCATTGTCTTTAAATGAGGTTGTTGAAATAATTTATCAATGGGCCAAGCCTAAAATACAGATATAGCAATTAAATTTTATTTTATCACGGCATTACTAAAGTAAAGGAACATCTAATCCGATCAGTTTATGATTTAATACGGAGATAACCACCTGCATGTTTAATTTTTTTTTTAAATTTTTGTTTAAAATTTTACCTGTCGAGCAACATCGTAAGGTGAAATACATTTCGGTGATATATATACTGAGTGTTTGTTTTGTTTTGTTTTTCCATATTCAGTTTAATTATAAGTATAATGTTTATACTTATAATTGGATTTTGCTACCAATCTACTTATTAATGATTTTCACGCCGCTAATCGCGCGGATAACTAAAAATTATGAAATTACTGCATTTAATTTGCTCTTGACCGCATCACTTCAAACGATAGTTCTTATATATGCCGCCGGCGGAATACAGGCTCCGGGTATTTTTTGGTTGTCTATTTTTCCGGTTGCGGGAGGGATATTGCTGGGTAAACGGGGTATTGCGGCGGGGGCAATTCTGATTACAATGGCCACCACATTTTATTTTGTATCTGCAAATTATTGGATCACTCCAAATTTGGTAAGGGATTTCGGAAACTATGAAAGACAAAAAATAATTAATTTTATTGCTTTTTATATTTTTTCAACTTGGGTCACATTGTATTTTGTAAATAAAGAATCTAAAGCACAAGAAGAAATACTTAGGCATAAAAATGAAATTGAAAGCTTGTTGCATATTTTAATTCATGATGTTGCCAACCCATTAACGGTGCAAGATATGGAAATTTATAAAATAAAACAGAAGAATCTTGCGCCAGATTTACAAAAATCAATTGATAGGATTGAGCGCAGTACAAACAGAGTTATTAGTCTTCTAAAGCAAATCAAAGAAATGAAGGCCTTAAAGGATGGCAAAATTAATTTTGTAAAAAAACCGATTAATTTTAAAAATGCGTATCTTGAAGCTATTGAAAGCTTATCCAGTCGTCTTGAAGAAAAACAAATAGAGCTTTTAAGCTATTGTCGCGTGGATAACTGTTATATTCTTGGTGATGATACTTTATTACAGTCGGTAGTTTTAAATAATCTAATTGTTAATGCGATCAAGTTTTCTGCAATAAAAGGAAAAATAATTATAAATGTAAGTGATGACGTTAAATTTGTATATTTTGAAATTCAAGATTACGGAATAGGAATGCCTGAGCACATCTTGAAAAATATATTTAATTTAGCTTATCCGACTTCACGTACGGGCACCAGTGGTGAAAAAGGTACAGGCTATGGGATGCCCTTAGTTAAAGAGTATGTGGAAAAAATGAACGGACATATTGCAGTAAGCTCTACAGAATCAAGCGCCGAATCAAGCGCAGAAATTAAATGCGACATGAAACCAAGTGGCACATTAATTACATTAAGCTTTGCGAAAGTTAACAATACGGTGAGCCATCATGACGCAAGCTAAACCAGCGGTGTCGCAAAAAACATCAGTGTCATTTACCGAGCGTATGGCGGGCCACTGGCAAAAATTTCAGTCGCCGATCAGGCGAATACTCCCGCTAGAAACCTCTGTTTTTTTAACAGCTGAAAAAAGTATCGAACGTGAAAATCTGGAGTTCACGCTGTGCATTTTTATTGATGATGTCGAGGCCTTTTCAAATGATCCAAATTTAATGGCGCGGGCTGAGGGCCAAATTAAAACAGATTCATTTTTAGAAGTAAATGTGGAAAAAGCTAAGTTTAATCTTTTTGTAAAACCTTCAGCTAGTACTGGGTTAAATACCGCTAAAGAAATGCATTACCGGCTTTATTTTTATGATGCAGATAAACAACCACTAACGCTTTTTGGTTTTAAAGAAGTGGAAAAAGAAGACGGCCTTGAGGCCTGGATAGAAACCACAACATTATATACCTATATCTGGTCAGGGCATTCGGACTTTGCGGCCAATGAAGAAAAAGAAATTTTAGGTTTAGGTGTATTGCATATTTCGGTTGCAGATTTTATTAAGCAATTGGGCACATTTAATTCAAATGGCGCGAGCTTAATAGAAAAAATGGATGCACTTAAAGAGTTTATGAAACTCTTTGCCGGAAATTTGTGGCAAGCCTATGCGCCATTTATATTCGACACGGTTAAAGCGCGCTGGGCTGAGCACATTTACCCGCTGCAAACAACAATCGGGGTTGTTGAAAAACAGCAAGAGCAAATCACTTTTAGCACAGATGATGGGCTCGCACTGACGCTAAGCAGATTTACTGCAAAAAAAACCAAAAATGTAGTGCTACTGCTCCATGGTCTTACGACGTCAACGGATATGTTTATTATGCCTGAGCATACAAACTTAGTAAATTACTTACACAGCCAAAATTTTAGCGATGTCTGGTCGCTAGACTGGCGGGGGAGTGGTCGTTTTCATTATAATTTAACACCGAATCTGTACACTATTGATGATGTGGCTCGCTATGATATACCTAAGGCGATTGAAGTCATGCGGAAGATATTAGGTGAGGATGTGTCTATTCATGTTGTATGTCACTGCGTGGGTTCGATTTCATTTATGTCATCTTTAGCCGCTGGGCATATTAAAGGTATTAAATCTGTTATTTCAAATAGTGTTTCTTTAACGCCAAAAGTACACTGGCAGTCACTAATTAAGCTGTTGTTAGGTCCTGCAGTATTTGAACATATTTTTAGATACCCGTATGTAAGTCCTGCTATGCCGTACTTTCCGGCCTTTGGCTTTGGAAAGTGGATTTACTTTATGGAGCGTATGCTGAGAAAAGAATGTAAAGAACCCGCCTGTCACATGATAAGTTTTATGTGGGGCTGGGGCTTTCCGGCCGCCTTCGAGCATAAAAATATACATGAAGTCACGCACCGAAGACTAAAAGATTTATTTGGTGGCGTAGGTTTTCACTACTATCGTCATATCCGAAAAATGGTTTTAGCAAAAGCCGCCGTGCCCTATAACCATAAAATGAAAAACCAAGATCTACCAAAAAGTTATCTTGAAAATTTGCAACACATTAAACTGCCGCCAACGTTATTACTTAGCGGTGATAAAAATAATATATTCCCTCAGTCAAATAAAGAAACCTATACCCGTATAAAGTCGATGAGTTCATCTTTAGCGGTAGAATATCTTGAAATTCCTGGCTATGGGCATCAAGATGTATTCATGGGAAAGGCCGCTCATTTAGATGTTTTTCCTTATATTGTTGAATTTTTAAAAAAACATTCTGACTAGAACTGACTAGAACTAACAAGAGGTAGAATATGCAAATTGATTTTCATCTTGGCGTGACTTATGTAATGTCCAGATTGGCGGGCTTTGATCCTCAAAATGCCAATATTATTGCGTCTAGTGCGCAATATGTTGATGATGCCATACACGAAGGCACTATTTTCTTTAATAATAGTTCTCTCTACAACTTTACCTCTTCTGCCCATAAAATGTTAGATTACCGAAACTTTAAAGCCTTGGCTAACCACCGATGTTGGATTCCGTTTCATTTTATTCCGGCCAATCAACTTATGGAAGGTGCGGCGCACGGAACCTCTGACTTTGTACAAAGAATGATTTGCCGGCCCAATAGTCCTATTGCTAAAGAAGTTGTCCAGGCGACTATTCAGAGTTCAGGCAAAGCCTATTCTTTACATCTTTTGGGTGTGACCCTACATGCTTTTGTCGACACTTGGGCGCATCAGGGTTTTGCTGGCATATCTCATAAAGTTAATGAGATCAAAGATATTTTAGACGCGGATGGAAATACCGACGTTGATAGGAAAAACTACAGAGACCGTTATTTTAAAAAAGGTATTCACCGGCCCTTTTGGCGAAAAGCCATAGAGGCCATTGCCTCGGGTTTAATTAGTGATACCAACCCCATAGGGCATGGCTCGGTGCTGAGTTACCCAGATCAGCCGTATTTAAACTGGAAGTATATTGATTGGCGCGGCGAAGTAATTACGAGAGACAACCCCAAAGATTTTTGTACAGCAGCGTTTGAGATGTTTAACGTGCTTTCTGCATTTCGAAAACAATTAGGTCTTAACACTCATTCGTTGAGCTCCGAGGATTTTAAAAATATTGAAACACTAATCAGCGAAACGACCGACATGGACCCCATGGTTAGGCTTGAAAAATGGCACGCCGCCATTCAAAGTGGCCATTTTAGCTTTGGTAACGACACTTGGCTTTACAAAGAGATTGGAGAGGGCAGTTGGCTGCATCAGTCACTGGGTTTTTTAACTCACGATGAATTCGCATTAAAAGAAGTGCACTACCAGGAACATTTTTTAAGCTCGCATTGGAAGCACTTGCATGACGCCCTATTTTTACATCGCTTTCATTTAGTGCATGAAATTCTACCAAAAAACAAGCTTTGTGTGGCCTGAATTTTTACTGGAGATTTTGAATGAAATTTGATTTTGATGTTATTGTTATCGGTTCTGGTTTTGGTGGCAGTGTAATGACCTGTCGGTTGGTTGAAAAGGCTTATAAAATTTGTCTACTTGAGCGCGGACGACAGTGGAATAAGCAGGAGTTTCCCCGTCGAATTGATGAAATTAAAAAAGATTTTTTTTGGGACCCTAAAGATAATCAATACGGACTAATGGAAATGCGCGACTATCCAGGCAGTGATATGACTTCCATCACTGCCAGCGGGCTTGGCGGCGGAAGCCTGATCTATGCCAATGTACTCTTGCGTATGCCTGAAGATTTTTTTAAAGGCTGGCCGCTGGGGCTAACGCGTAAATCATTAGATCCCTATTATGATAAAGTAGAAAAAACCATGCAGGCCTCGCCTTATCCATTTGAGACAGATCCGTATTATCGCGACACACCTAAAACACAGGCCTTAAAAGATGCGGCAAATCTTATGACCAAGCCTTCGGCGGCTAAAAAAAAACCTGAATTTATACTTCCGCCTCTAGCTATTAATTTCAGAGGTGTATTTCCGGCGGAACAAACTAAAAATTTGCATGGCGCTGTTCAATCGCGTTGTAATAAGTGTGGCGAATGCGATATCGGATGTAATATTCATGCCAAAAACACGCTCGATCTTAATTATTTGTATCGCGCCCGCAATAAAGATTTATTTAAAAATGCCGCCGAAGTGCGAACTGACGCCGAAGTTACAAAAATTATACCACTTGCCGGTGGCGGCTATGAAGTAACTTATGTTAATCCTAAAAGTAAATCAGAGGTTACCAAAATAACTGCGGAGCGGGTTGTTGTTTCCGCCGGATCACTGGGATCTACCGTCTTGCTGTTAAAAATGAAAAAACAGAAGTATCTTCCGCAATTGAATGAATTTTTAGGAAAAAATTGGTGTGGTAATGGAGATTTATTAGGAGCCGTAATTAACACTACCCATAATATAGATTGTACCAAAGGGCCAGTAATTACGGGGGCAATTCAATACCGGTATGAAGATTATCCGGATGGTTTTCCGCATGGAATGTACATTCAAGATGCCGGTTACCCGGTTGGCTTAGCGTGGTATTTGGCTAGTAAAATGCCGTCGGTGCGGGGAATTATACAATCTTTAAAATTAGTTTGTAGGTATTTTGTAAGTGGTATTTGTCGGATATTAAAAATAAAGTATAAAACTAAAGAAATAAACTTAGGGGATGATATGGCCAAAACATTATCTGAAGATGAGTTTTTTAGAAAGTCATTTTTAATGTTGGGCATGGGGCGCGACCGTTCAGATGGTGAAATTAAACTACGAAGTGATAACGAGCCCATAATTGATTGGAGAATTGAAAAAAGTAAGCTGCACTATGATCGTTTGCGAGAGCAAATGGGGCAGATTGCTAAAAATCTGAACGGAGTTTTTTTTGATAATCCGTTAACATTAATCAATAAAGTTGTGGCCGTGCATCCGCTTGGCGGTTGCCCAATGGCGGATAGTGCCCAGTCAGGCTTTGTTAACACCAAAGGCGAGGTCTTTGGTTATCCAGGGCTACACGTGGTGGATGCCAGTATTTTACCAACTTCGGTTGGCCCTAATCCCTCGCTGACCATTGCCGCGGTCGCAGAGTACATTGCCGAGCAGTTTCCACAGAAGTGAAAACATTAAAGTGAAAAACACTAAAACTGTCTCATTTTGATTAAAGTTTAATAATAAAAAAACCGATAACTGCAATATGAAATGGATTTTAAGCGGCACAAGAGGTGTCCTCTTACTTGTTGTTATTTTGTCAGCATTAAATGCTGGGGCCAGTGGCGAATGGTTTGAATCTTACAGCAATACGCGCACCCTAGGTATGGGGGGGGCTGCCGTGGCTATTGCTAGTGATGACACGGCCTTATTTAGAAACCCCGCTAATTTAGGTGGCGTGCGCGATATTTATGGAACAGTGCTCGACCCGGAAATAGAAGGCACGGGCAACTTAACCGCAACCCAAATTGATATTAAAGCCGTAATGCTTACTTTGGGCGGCAAGCCCAACACCTATTACCGCGCTAAGCAGCAGCTCTCTCCGGTGCTGGTTCGTCGTAATGTAGGTTTTGGGGTTATCTATAAAAATGAAATCAGCGCCGAAATTTCTTCAGCAGATTTAACAGTCATGGATACCAACTACATTAATGATTTTGGGGCCGCTTTTGGTGCTAATTGGCGAATTTTTGATGGTCGAGTAAAAGTGGGAGTGAGTAGCAAATTTCTGAATCGAATTGAAGTTCGAAATAGCGCCTTACTAGTAACCGGCCCCACAGATTTACAAACAATTGGCTCAGAAGGTTCTGCTATAGCTTTTGAGGCCGGATTATTAATGCAGGCACCCTGGACTTATTTACCGACTTTGGGTTTTGTTGTGCATGACTTAGGTGACACTGTCTTTGATAAACAAGATGGCTTTAGAATGCGTACTTTAAGTCGCCCCGCAACGGTTAAGCAAAGTGTTGATGCGGCCCTAGCAATTTTTCCGATTCACTCAAATCGATTCAGAAGTGTGTGGACTTTAGAATACACTGATATAACGAACTCTCGAAATGACACAGATAACGCTAAAAGAATGCATTTGGGAGTAGAATTCAACACCCGGGATATTTTTTTTGTAAGATTAGGTTATAATCAAAGGTATATGACCGCAGGTTTTGAAGTGGCGTCCGAATATGCACTTTGGCAAATTACGACTTATGGTGAGGAGATTGGCACCGCACTGGTGCCGCGTGAAGATAGGCGTCTTAGCATGAAATTTGCGGTCAGGTTTTAGGTTTTAAGGCAGGCTTTAATGCTCAAGTTTAGGTATAAGTTTAGGTATAAGTTTAGGTATAAGTTTAGGTATGAGGTTATAATGAAATTTTTACTTATAATAATTTACACGGTCGGAGCTTTATCTAGCTGTAGCGTCAATCTTTTTAGCGAAATGGGTGCAAAAAACTCAGACGACGCCTTACTGTATAATGCTGAAATGGCGGTGAATGCACAAGCCTACGATAGCGCTATTAGTATTATCACCCAAAAAGTAAGCGGCGCGGGCCAGCAAAAAAATTTAGCACGTGAAATTTTAGCTAGCGCGTATGCGGGCAAGTGCGGCTTAAATTTTATTGACTACACTCAAGCCTTGGCAGCCGCTACCACGGGCAGCGCCTTTGTGCGATTAGCGACGCCATTTGTAGGAAAAGTCGTAAGTCCCGCATCGTGTTTGACTTCACTGCAAACTTTAGACTTAATTGGCAGCAAAGCACAAAGAACATTAAATCAAAATGCCTTTGCGGCCATTGTGGGTATGGTTTTGATGGGTTCTGCAACCCGATTATATACCGATGATGCTCCACTAAATGGCGATGGCGGTCAGGATGTGGCAAATATTTCCTGTTCGCTAACAGAGGAACAAATGAATCATATTGTTTTAGGATATGCGTATATGGCTCAAAATTTTTCTGCTCTTACGGGGCAAATCGGCGCGTCTTCGTCAACTTCGGTTTCAGACTCTATTGCGGCCTGTACAGGCATAGCGGGTGCGGCTTGCTCAAATACTGACCCCGCACAGATCACGCCACTGGTGCGTGACACCATGAAAGATTTAATGAATACCATTCAATATGGAGTGGGGGCATTTAATGCGACCGATCCATTGCTTATACCTACGTCGTGTATATGAGATATATATATGAGATATATATGAGATATATATGAAATTATTTTTATTAATAATATTTTTTTTTACGAATGCCTTAGCGGGTGAACTTTTTCAGCCCGGTTTGCAGACGCGCTGTTTTGCTATGGGTGGAACTTGTGCGTCGCATGTTCGCGGCGCTTCAGCTTTATTTTTTAATCCCGCGGCCCTTGCGCGTGTTGAGGGTTTTGATTTTACGATTGCAGAAATACAGACAGGTGTTTCTAAAGATGCGGTAGATTTTAGCTCGCAGCTTCAAGGCACGGCGTTTACCACTACTGATTTAAATAAACTTTATGGAAAAACTTTAACCGCAGAGGTAACTGCGCGTTCAGGTTTTGTAATGCCTAATTTGGGTTTTGGGGTTTTTAGTAATAGCAATACTCATATGCAATTTAATGATCCCACATTTCCTACATTTAAAATGAATTTTATCAGTGATTACGGTTATATTCTAGGCGGCGCCTTTAGCCTGGGCGGTCAGGCCTCATTAGGCGCGAGCATGCGCTACACGAAGCGCTGGGGAGGCGAAGAAGATATTAACATGGCCTCGTTAATTGGCGCCAGTACAAACACTTTAGCCAGCAATAATTTTATTAATCATGGAGTCGGGCATGCTCTTGATATTGCGGCCATGACCACACTCAATCATCCGCTAAAGCCTACGGTCTCATTAGTTTGGCAAGATGTGGGCGTGACCACTTATAATATGACATCCGGGGTAAAAAACCCCCCCAGCCAGTACGACAATTTAATTTTGGGAATCGCGCTTCCGCAAGAGTATGGTATTGTGAGCTTTACTCATGCAATTGAATATAAATTCATTAGAACTGAGGGCTATGATTTTTTTAAAAAAATACACCTAGGCACTGAGGCCTCTATTGGGCCTCTTGATCTGCGGGCGGGCATTAATCAGGGTTATATCACTTATGGTGCGGCGGTAGATGTGTGGCTCGTGCAGGTAGAGGCCGCCGCCTATGCCACCGAGCTTGGCACCTACGGGGGCCAAGGGCGCAGCGACCGTTACAGCGTGGGCTTAAGTTTTAATATGGATTTTGATCAAAGCTTTAAAATACGTGATTCCATAGGTAAAAAAAGAAGACTTAAACAAAGAAGATAGCTATAGTTCTTTCATGCTTGAATTTTTAAAAGTTAAGAATCCAGATCAAATAAAATCATTGTTAAAGACCTATGATCCACTTAAAGACACCTGGATTGTTTCAGACTTAAAATCCAAGCAAGAAATTCAAACTGAGGTCTTAAAAAAACATTCATTTTATACGGATGACGCTATTTTACGAGCCAGTGATTTTTGGCGTCTTTGGATTAGGCGTATTGAGCCTACCTTGCAGGTGGTCTCAAGTGATTTTATTAAATCTTTGGCGCAAAACTTTGTGGATATTCATGGTAAAAAACTTGAAATTATCGACAGCGAAGTTTCAACCCTAAATAAAGCCGTGCAAGAATTTGCCTCCATTTTACTGCATCCGGCTAGTGAAGATATTTTAGAAGAGTGGCTGGTGGCCGAATCTGTTCAGCAAACCGCAGAAAAAAAATGGCACAGGTGGTATCAGCTTTCTAAAATTTGCTTAAAGTACATTGTCTATGATCAAAAAGCGCTAGATGCTAAATGGAGCGCCGCCTATCTGCAAACCTTGGATTTAAAGTTACTTTCGTGGAAGCGTAAGTTGTATGTTGAACTGGGTAGCGAGCTCAGCAGCGTAGAAATGGGTTTATTTAAACATATTTCGCTCACTCAAGATGTCATGATTATTACGCCAGACCCGGAATGGAAAGAAAAATTTCCTTACTTACTGAATACGTATAAAGATAATTTTGGCTATGGGGTGCCAAAAGACTTTAGCGGAACAGGCGATACCGGCGATTTAGATTCTGTGACAGTGCCTTACACCGTAAAAAAAGAACAATTTGTTAGGCTTTCAACTCAATTAGCAGAAATTAAGTTTGCAGTTTCAAAGATACGATCGTGGGCAGACAAGGGCATTAGTTTAGATAACGTCGCGATTATTTCTGCGGATATTGAAAAATATTGGCCCGCGCTGCAGTACTATTTAGCTGTTGAGGGGCTGGCGTTTAAAAAAGACAGCGTGGCCCAAGTGAACAGCCTTAGCGGTGTACAAAACCTATTAGCAGAGCTTAAGAACGTATCTCCGGACGTAGCTTGGGACAGTTTAGAAAAAAGTTTTTTTAGTGCCGAGGCCGCGACCACAAATAATCTAGGATTTAAATTTGAAAAGTTTAAAGCCTTATTTTATCAACTCTATGATGAAGATGATTTAAATCGCGACCAAAAAATTAAAGAATTATTTTACAAAAAAGTTGATTTTAATTCAACTCTAGATAGGGACGATTTTCTTTCCTACCTAGTTAAAGTCTGGATGAAGCGGCCACAAAATAATAATGAACTTTTTGAAATAATTTTTAAAGATTTATTGGCCCAAAGCATAAATATTAGAATGAAATTTAGCCGGTGGGTAATTTTTTTAAAAAATAGACTTAGTCACAAAGAAATTATCGCTAAAAAAGGGCTCGCAGATGGCCTGGCTATTTTGCCGCTGATGTCGGCACAAATGATTGCGGCCAGTCACCGTATTTATATTGGTCTAAATGATGAAGCTTATCATAAAAAACAAAGTTCTTTGATGTCACTCAAGGACTCTGTAAGTTTAAAAATGCAATTTGATCTGGCGGTTGAGTGTGCTGACGAGAGTTATTTAGATTTTAATTTACGCTGGCAAAGTAGCTCGGGTGCGGAAAACTTTATTTACACATCCCCCCATTTAGGTTTTATTTCAGAGCCACTGAGTGCGTCATTATTTTTTATCGAAAATTCTCCGGTATCAGAATTAATGGATCCTGAGCTTACCCGTACCGATGAGTTGCAGATGCGACTCGCGCAGGAGCTAAGCAATTTTGAAGGAGCCCCGCCCGTAGTGGCGCTCGGAGCCCCGCCCGTATCAGTTGAAAGACTGCGGCAAGACGTAAGCGGCTATCAGGCCGTTGTGACGTCTGAGGTTTTTCGGAGTTTATCAGTTACAGACACCGAAAACTACGCCCAGTGTTCTTTTAAACTGCTGGCGGCTAAGGGTTTTAGGTTAAGAGATTTGCCGCAGGTGGCCTTGGACCTTGATCCGCGCCAAAAAGGCTCACTGGTGCATCAGTTGTTTGAGTTCTGCATTCAATTGCTGTCGCATAATGAATATCAAATTGAAAAAGTAGCTGATTTTTTAGAATTAAAACGCACTGAATTTAAGATATTTCCACAGCAGGAAGGCCACTGGAAAATTCAAAAAAATAAATTTTTACAATTAGCGCAGAAATTTTACCAGTTTGAGGTTTCGCGTGTTAAAATATTTAGCGTCGAAACTGAAAAAGTTATTGAAATATATTTTGATTTAGATCTTAAAATTTTTACACTGAATAAACCTGAAAATTATTTTACCTTCAATATGCGGCTGGATCGAGTGGACACGCATAAAATAAAAAAATACAGCGTGGTGTATGATTACAAATCATCGGCCTATCAAGTGGCTAATCATAGCAGTTGGCTCACCGAGCAACAATTTCAAATGCTTCTGTACATTATGGCCCTTGAGCTAATTAATACTAAAGAGGACCAAAATGATAACGCCGCCAGTAAGTCAGTGGTGGGCGCATTGTATTACCAATATAAAACTTTTGACTTAAAAAAAGGTCTGATTGATGAAACCGCTGCCTTAAGTGACTTTGCTCTTACCAAACGTAATAAATCTTTAATAAACGAAGATAAAAAACAAGAACTTAAAGAAAAATTTACGGCGCAGATGGCAGAAATATTAACCCGGCTGGGGGCCGGTGAATTTAACACTCAGCCCAGTGATTTAGAAATTTGTAAAAAATGTGATTGGAGGAAGCTATGCCGGGCCCCGCATCTGATGTAGCCTTAAAATCTGGATTGCAATTTAGGTCGCAATTTAGGTCGCAGTTCATTTGTGCGGGTGCGGGCGCGGGCAAAACCACCAAGCTGATTGAAACTTTTTTAGAGTTTGTAAAAGATTTTAAATCAAAAAACAACTGCTACCCTCGCGTGGTGATGACCACCTTCACGCGTAAAGCCACTCAAGAGGTTAAAGAACGCTTGCTGGTGAGCGCGCTTGAGAATAATGAAAAAGATATTTTCGAATACATCAATAAAAAATCTTTTGTACATATTTCAACCATACATGGGTTACTGAGTGTTTATTTGTCTCAGTATGCTGAAAAAATGAAATTCCCACAAGAGATAAAGATTATTGATAGTGCGCAGTACAGCCGGGTTTTAAAGCGTCAGATTAATACCTTGCTGAAAAAAAATTCGGCTTACCTTGAACTTCTTGAAAGCTATACGTTTTTGCAGCTGGTAGATTTGGCGGCAGAGGCCATTGATTTTAAAGCCCAAAGTAAAAATCAGAGTAAAAACTTTAACTTTGTACAACAAGCTGATCTTACAATGATTTCTAAGCAGAAAAAAAAAGAAATCATTACAGGCATTGATCAAGTTTTTTCCTTAGTCCAAAGTGTGCCAGATAATTGGCGCGAATACTTTACGTTTTTAGAAAACGTAGCCGGAGCGCTAGGTCTTGGCACTGAGAAAGATTTTTTTGATTTACTTGAGGGCGGCCCGAGCAAGCCCCGCTGGTCTAATGTAAAACCGCCCTTTGAACCCCGTGCACATGCCATCATTGAAGACATTAAAAATAACAAGTTAGTAGATTTGTTTGATACCGAAGATTATATTGTTAAACACCAAAAATTAAATTTATTATTCTTTACTTTTATTAGTGAATTAGCAGAGGTGTTGGATTTGTATAAGCGCAGTACGGGTGAATTAACTATTGCTGATTTAGAAAATTTTTCTTTGCGGCTATTAGAAAATCATCCAGAAAGCGTTTTAGATTTTTCAGCAAGCTGGGATTACTTTATGCTAGATGAGTATCAAGACACCTCTCCCCTGCAGGTGCGTATTTTAAACCAAATCATTCAAGACAAGCCCTGCTTTATAGTGGGTGATCCGCAGCAGAGTATTTATTTGTTTCGGGGCGCCAGATCAGAAGTCTTTGAAATTAAACTAGCAGAAATGCAGAAAAAAAAAGCGGAGATTTTGTTTTTAGAAACCAATTACCGGTCAGAGCCCTCATTGATGAATTTTATAAACACGCATTTTGCTAACTTCAGTCGGCAGTTTAAAGTTATGCAACCGAAAGCGCAAAAAAGCACACCTAAACCGCTATTGGCTTTTGATGTTTTTTACATTAAAGGAAAAAGTCAAACAGATGCCACATTAAAACAAATAGAATCACTTATTCAACAAGGGGTTAAAGCCCAGGATATTTGTGTGCTTTCAAGAAATAATAAAAAACTTATCGAGATCGCAATAAAAGCCAAGAAAGTGTCTCTACCTGTGCAGCTGCAAGCGGCGGCGGGCTTTGAGGCTAAACGTGAAATTTTAGATTTAATCGCCTTTAACAAATTTCTTAATAATCCCCATGACGATGAAAATTTAATTACCCTTTTAAGAAGCCCGTGGTTTTTTGTCAATGATGAAATCATTTTAAATCTGGCCCACAGTCCGCTAGCGCGAAGTCATTCGCTCTGGATCGCCCTAGTAAATTCAAGTAATATCATAGCGAAAAATCCAATCTGTGAAAAGCTCATAAGATTTCTTAATCTTTTCGAATCAATTGGGGCTCTACAGGCCACCACACAATTTATCACCGATACCCAATTTGTTTTATTATCTGAATTTTATGATAAAACCGGCAAGCGCGAAGCCAATATTTTTAAATATTTAATGAGTTTAGCGCAGGCAGAAAAATCACTGGGGTTTTCGCTGGGTTTATTTTTGGATGAACAGTTTCAGTCGCTGCAATCAGATCTTGGGTCAGCAAGCGTCGAGGCACAACCGGTGGTGCAGCCCAATTGTGTTTCTTTGATGACCGTGCATGCGGCAAAAGGTTTGCAGTTTAAACATGTGGTGGTGGTAGGCTTTGCTGATGCGCCGATGCTATCAAGCACTCCAAAAATTAGTTTTGATGAAGCCTCAGAGCTCTTTAGTTTGTCCGTCTTAAATGATCAAAGCACTCAACATCAGGCCTCGGGTTGGGCGGCCATGATCAAGGCACAATTTAACGAGCGAGAGCTGCAAGAAAATGAACGTTTATTATATGTGGCGATGACTCGGGCCATAGAAAGTCTAAGCCTCGTGGCGGAAATCGACAAAAGAGTGCCCAGTGAAAAAAGCTGGTATCAAAAATCAAATTGGCCCTTAGAGTTCGGTGAAATTCAAGGGGCGGGTTATAAGGCTATTTCGCTAAATTATGATGAGGCACCAATAGAAAATGCGCAGGATCAGAAATCGGCACAGCTCGGTCAAACGCGTGCCAAATTTTCTGAAAATGCAGAAGTCAGCCATCAGTCAGATTCCGTGACTGAATTGCTCGCAGAAAAGAATCAAAAAACTGAGCAGAGTCGTTTTGATACTCAATTAGTTAATCTTCAAAAAGCGCAAAAAGGCTCTGACCTGCACCGTATATTTGAATCTTTAAAGTATTTATCTTTTGATCAGCTGCAAAAAAAATTAAATATTCAAGAGCAAAAAAACGTCAAATATCTTTTAGAGCAAAAAGCTCTAAATTTATTAGAAATTTTGCAGCATGGCCATAACGAGTGGGGATTCGGATTAATAACAATAGGTAAATTTGGTCGCAAACTTATTCAGGGACAAATTGACCTCTGGGCCGAGCTTGAAAATGAAATTCATGTTCTGGATTACAAAACAGGCAGCTCGGTCTATTCAGAAAAAGCTTTTGAGCAATTGGCCTTTTACACTTTGGCCTTAGCAGAGATGAAAATGATTTCTTCATCTAAAAAAATTATTCATTCTGTAGTTTACCCGGGCGAAGGTCTTATTAAAAATAAAATTTTTGAAAATTTGCAGAATTTCAAAGCAGATTTAAATCCTAAAATTAAAGAAGTATTTCAAGTGGTATAAAATATTAAGGAAAAAAGTAAGGAAAACTAATGAAATCAAAAAATGTTATAATATATTGTGATGGGGCGTGCTCTGGCAACCCTGGACCAGGGGGCTGGGGCAGCCTTGTTGTTACTAGCGACCTAGTAGCTGAGCTAGGCGGCGGCGCCAGCGCCACCACCAATAACCGTATGGAAATGACTGCGGCCCTAGCGGCTCTTGCGTATTGTGTTAAAAACTATTCGGCGGACGATATCAAAAATATTCAGGTTTTTACAGATTCCGTTTATGTTATTCGCGGCATCACACAGTGGATATTTGGTTGGAAAAAGCGTGGCTGGAAAAACGCCGCCAATGAGGCGGTTTCAAACCAAGATATTTGGGAGCAACTAGATAAAATGGTTTTAGATGTTAAAAACAAATTGAACACTGAAATTAATTGGAATTTTGTTAAAGGTCATTCGGGCGTTGCCGGTAACGAGCGCTGTGATGAAATTGCCGTGGCCTATTCAAAAATTTCAACAAAAAACACCACTATCGATTTATATAAAGGCGCAGCCAACGCCTATATTTTTGATGTCAATACTCTACCAGAAAGTAGGGGCGTGCCTGAAATGAAAAAAAAAAATGAAAAAAAATCAGAGGGCGATAAAAAACAGAGCATTAAAATCAACAGCACGACTAAATCCCCCGCGTGGTATTTAAGTTATGTGAACGGAGTTTTATCAAAACACGCTACCTGGCGTGAATGTGAAGCCGTGGTGAAGGGCCGCCCCGCCAAATTTAAAAAAGTGACAAACTTAGCGGAAGAGGCCGCAATAAAAAAATCTTGGGGTCTATAACCTAAACATCCGCAAACGTATTATTTTGAGATTTCACCAAATTTGATCACCCAATTTAAAAAAATATTTAAAAAATATTAGCAAAATATTAAAATATTTTTTATCAAAGCTAACCTAATGCTCAATTAAGCTAAACAAAAGCTAAACAAAGTTAAACTTAGCCCTTAAGTTGTAAATTAAATTACCGATAAGTACTTATATGATTAAACAAAACCAAGCACAAAACCAAACACAAAGCCGTGTGCAAAA
>Ga0105164_10000033_pt1 | contig 97620 bp, 95 predicted proteins | sample VDWuncwatermetaG_FD_89674 | JGI IMG/M metagenome (GOLD analysis project Ga0105164, IMG submission 89674) | Wastewater microbial communities from Netherlands to study Microbial Dark Matter (Phase II) - VDW unchlorinated drinking water | ecosystem: Environmental > Aquatic > Freshwater > Drinking...
GTCAGTCTGTCATTCCGACCGAGGAGTTGGACGACGAGCGGAGGAATCTCACGTTCACGAGATCTCTCCGCTACGGCCTATCCAATAGGCCTTCGGTCGAGATGACAGACGATGTGTCGATACTCTGTCCGCTTTGCGGCGGGGTAGTTCATTACTCTGAGAACAAGTAGTTTAGAGTGACGTGTATTTTTACGGTTTGACCGCCCGGCATAATCGTTGGATTTTCCTTTGATCCACCCGAGTCTGAGGCACTATACCCATTATACATTCCTGGATCTTCCTTCCATTCGCTGTAACCGATCATTTCAAAAAGTTTGAGGCCTAATTGATCCGCAACGGATTGTGCACGTTTTTGTGCGTCTGCAATTGCTTTCGTGCGTGCAGTATTAATGGCGTCGGAGTCATTTTCAATTTGGAAATTCGGTCCGGAGATATTCGTCGCTCCATTTTGTCCGGCCTGAGCCAGGACGGTGGAGACATTTTTCAGATCACGAATCATGAGTTCCATAGATTGGCTGACAATCCATCCTGTTGGTGTACTTTCTCCATTCTGCGGATTGTAATAACGATCTTCGTAGGAAGAGTAGTAGGTTGTTTGGATATCTTTGGCCTCAATGCCGAGACTTTTCATTTTTTCAATCAAGAGATTGGTGACTTTTGCGTTTTCCGTCTGAGCATCCGGTAAGAGTTTATTTCGTGTTTCGACACTAAATGTGACTTTTGCAACGTCGGGAACCACCACAGCCATTCCGACTCCTTCCAGCGAAATCGAATGTTCGTACGGCACCGGCTTGCCTACTTCTAGAGACTCGCGAAAACTTTGCCAGGTTTTAAACGCAAGGAAAAGAGCGAGCACGAGAAGCACAAGCGCGGTCAGATGAGCCATCGGACGGTTGTCTTGAAAAGAGGGAAGCATAGGGGAGAGAGAATAAGGAATAAAGAATAAAGTAGCAGGAAGCAAGAAGAAAAAAGTAAAAATCAGAAAATAGTATAACACAGGATAAGACTATTGTTTGACTTTTGTGACTCTTTTTTCTATACTTTCGTTCATTATTCATCATTCAGATGGAAATCTGATTTTCGGTTCCTCCCATTGATATGGGTCCGATAATCCCCATCGTTGTTTAAAAGGAAAATATCATTCATATGTCAAGTAAACCAACGCTTGTTGAGATGCTGAAAGCCGGGATGCACTTCGGTCACACGACCACGCATTGGCATCCAAAAATGGGACCCTATATTTTCGGTGCGCGCAGTGGTGTGCACATCATTAATCTTGAAAAGACACAAACGATGCTCGACACAGCACTTGAAGAGGCAAAGCAACTGGTGTCTCGTGGCGGACTTATTTTATTTGTTGGAACCAAAACACAGGCACAGTCCATTGTGAAAAAATATGCGGAAGCATGCGGAATGCCTTACGTGAGCGAACGATGGCTTGGAGGAACACTCACCAATTTTCGTCAGATTAAAGAATCGCTCAAGCGCATGAAAATGTTAAAGGATCAACGTGACAAAGGTGAGCTTCGTAAATATACAAAAAAAGAACAACTGGACATCACACGAGAAATTGCAGACATGGAACATCGTTTGGGAGGAATTGAAAACATGGCGAAAGTTCCGGAAGCCATTTTTGTCCTTGATATCCGCACAGACAAAACAGCGGTTCAAGAAGCTCTTGTGACCAAACTCAAAATATTTGCCGTTTGTGATACCAACGTGAATCCGGATGGTGTAGATTACATTATTCCCGCCAATGATGACGCGGTGAAGTCTATCGAACTTATCGCGAAACTTTTTTGCGATGCTGTCAAAGAAGGCAAAGCCAGCATTGTGCAACCGGTTTCTGAAAAAATCATTCCCTTGGAAGAAAAATCTTCTCAGCCCTCTTAAGACTTCTTAGTCCTCTTAGCCTTCTCTGCTATGCTCATTGATGCAAAACTTGTTGCTCAACTTCGTTCTCAAACTGGTGCCGGGATGATGGATGCCAAAGTGGCTTTGGAAGAAAACGGCGGTGATCTTGAAAAAGCCGGTGAAGCGCTTCGTAAAAAAGGCATTGCCAAAGCGGCAAAGAAAGCCGATCGCGAAACACACGAAGGCCGAGTGCATGCGTATATTCATTCAAACGGCAAATTAGGCGCGCTTGTGGAAGTGTTGTGTGAAACGGATTTTGTGGCACGCACGGATGCATTCATCGCTTTTTGCAACGATCTTGCGATGCATGTAAGCGCTGTTGATCCTTCCTATCTTTCCCGCGCGGATGTTCCTGTCGAACTTATTGAAAAAGAAAAAGAAATTTATCGCGCCGAAATGGCCGCTCAGGCAAAACCGCCTGAAGTGATTGAAAAGATCATCGAAGGAAAATTGAATAAATGGTTTTCAGAAGTCGTACTTCTAGAACAACCGTTCATCAAAGAAGATGACAAGACGGTTGAGGAATATCTCAAATCCCGCATTTCAACTCTTGGAGAGAATATGCAAATCAAGCGATTCGCTCGGTTCAGTATTTAAGCCAAATCATCATTCCACACCACAAAAAACAGTGAAGTCATGCTTCCGGGCCAACGGACTCGTCGCCGTTGTTCCCTTCAGCATGACTTCACTGTTTTTTTTTGATAGACTACCCATAATATTCTCATCCCTAATCCCTAGACTCTAACCCTCCCACTATGCTTCGTGTCGCTATTAATGGCTTTGGCCGTATCGGTCGGACTATTCTCAAAGTTGGGTGGAAACGTAAGGATATTGAATTTGTTGGGATCAATGATCTCACCGAACCACATACGCTTGCGCATTTGCTCAAATACGATTCTGTTTTTCGTACATGGGAAGAAACGGTTTCCGCGACGAAGGATCATCTGATGATTGGGAAGAAAAAGATTCCTGTTTTTACGCAGACGGATCCCGCGCTTATTCCTTGGGGAAAATTAGGTGTGGATGTGGTGATTGAATCAACGGGACGTTTCACGATGAAAGAGGAAGCGGCCAAACATCTCACAGCAGGTGCAAAACGCGTTGTGATCAGTGCGCCGTCAGAAGATGCGCCGACGTTTTTGATAGGGGTCAATCATCGAGATTATAAGAAGGATCAAACCGTTGTGAATAATGCTTCGTGCACGACCAATTCTGTGGGGCCGGTGACACAAATTATGGTGGATGCGTTTGGCGTGAAAAAAGCCATGATGACAACGATTCATTCTGTCACGGCAGAACAAAACATCGTGGACGGTTTGCCTCCGAAGTTGCATCCGGATTTACGTCGTGCGCGCAGTGCGCTTGTGAATATCGTTCCAACCAGTACGGGAGCCGCAAAAGCGACGACCAAAGTTATCCCATCACTGAAAAATAAATTCGATGGCATTGCCGTGCGTGTTCCGTCCATTGACGTTTCTCTCACGGATTTTACTTTTTTGCTTGCGAAAAAAACAACCGTGGAAGAAATCAACGAAACATTTACCTTAGCCGCACGTCTCCCGCGCTGGAAAGGAATTTTAGGAGTGACAGATCTTCCGCTTGTCTCGAGTGATTTTATCCAATCAACGTTTGGAACCGTGGTGGATTTGCAAATGACACGCGTGGTAGATGGAGATTTGGTGAAAGTGCTCGCGTGGTATGACAACGAATGGGGTTATTGCGAACGTTTGATGGATCTTGTCCAATACGTTGGGAAAAATTGATATGTGGATCGTGTTTGATTTTATTATTTATTCTTTCTTACTCAGTGTCGGGTTTTTTGTTTTGCACGTGTGGTTTCATCGCAAAGGACATCCTCGGAAAATAGGCATGTCTTTTTTGCTTTTTGTCCTTGTTGTTGGATGGCTGACGGTTTTTTACGGGAGTTTTATTGAGTCTCATCGGTTAGTGATCAATCATCAATCCATCGAGCTCTCGTCAGAACGTTCCCAAACTCTGCGTGTGGCACTTCTGTCAGATATTCACATGGGGCCCTATAAAAAGTCGGCATGGCTGAAACAAGTTGTCTCACAAGTCATGGAACAACAGCCAGACATCATTTTTCTTGCCGGTGATTTTGTCACGAGTTCTTCGGACGACGTGAAGTGGCTCGATCCTTTGAAAGAGTTGAAGGCTCCCTACGGTGTTTATGCGGTTACGGGGAATCATGAATATCATGTACAGGCCGCTCTCGCAACCATAGACAAATTAAAATCGCTTGGGATCCGTGTTTTAGAAAATGAACAAAAGAAAATTTTGATTGGTGACAAAATGATCACTCTGGCAGGTGTGTCGGATATTTGGTTTGAGGGTGATTTGAAAAAGACTCTTGCAAATGTGACGGATTCTGAAACGGTTTTTTTGCTTGCGCATAATCCCGATGTGATGATGGATCCTGAGTCGCAAAAAGCGGATTTGGTGCTTGCGGGACACACTCACGGAGGGGAAATTCGTTTACCATGGATTGGTCCTGTACCTCCACTTCCCACAAAACTCGGACGTGCGTACGATAAGGGTTGGTTTGTCTTCAATCAGTCTCGATTGTTTATTACCAGTGGAGTCGGTGAATCCGGAACGCGTGCTCGTTTATTTAATCCACCAGAAATTGTTGTGATTGAAGTGGCGCTGTGATTTTTGCCTCTACTACCTAATCCTTAGTTTTAGTCTCTATGCCTCGTACAACGGCGTTTGATCAATTTGCTCATGCGACAAATCATGGTTTTTTCGTCAGCGCATTATTCCTTTTACGTCTTGCGCTCGGAGGTCTCTTTTTGTGGAGTGGATGGTCTAAAATAATGACTCCCGATTGGTCTGCGAGTTCATTTCTTACACACGCAACCGGTCCGTTTGCGAGTTGGTTTCAATCGCTTGCCGGAAATCCTGTTGTGGATGCATTAAATATGTACGGAATGTTCGCCATCGGCATCGCTTTGTTGTTGGGATTTCTTGTCCGTCCCGCGGCACTTGCAGGAGTCGTTTTGATGATTTTGTATTATTTTGCCAACTTTGATCAAAACACCGCACACGGGTTTTTGGAGGAACATCTCATTTACACATGCGTCTTTTTGGTTTTTTCAGCAGGTGGAATGGGAAATGTGTGGGGACTCAATGGTTTTATTGCGCGTCAGCCATCGTTTCAAGGAATACGATGGGTGAAATGGCTCTTTTCATGATAAGATCAGAGCCTTATGTCCCTTCGGTTGAGAAAATTAGACAGCGAAGTGCTCCTCAAAGGAAAACGCGTATTGATGCGCATTGATGCCAACGTACCGATCAAAAACGGTCGTGTCGTTGACGGACCCCACGGACGCATTGCACGCGTGGCGGTGGATTTGGATTGGTTATTACAACACGGAGCACGCGTAGTTCTTCTGACACATCTGGGACGTCCAGGAGGAAAACGTCAATCAGCTTACTCTGTAAAACCAATTGCGAAACGTCTCTCAGGTTTACTTGGCATGAAAGTGAATGTATCCAATGCGATTTGTGGTGTGCGTGCAGAACGATTAGTGAATCAGTTGAAAGATGGTCAATTATTATTGCTTGAAAATTTGCGATTTGATGCGCGTGAAACGCAGGATGATTCCAGTTTTGCCAAAGCGCTCGCGCGTATGGGAGATTTGTATGTCAATGATGCATTTGCTGATTCGCATCGTGTGCACACGTCTGTGAGCGCGCTTGCCTACGAACTTCCGGCGTTTGCAGGACCACTTCTTGTGAATGAAGTGACGGTGATGTCCCAGCTCGAAAGTCATGCAAAAAAACCGTTTGTTCTTGTGATGGGAGGACTCAAGGCTGAAACCAAAATTCCCGTGATTGAACACCTCGCCGTTCACGCAGAGACGATCTTACTTGGAGGAGCGCTCGCAAATACCTTTTTGGTTGCGCGTGGAGTGGGGGTCGGACGATCTGTTTATGATGAGGCGGAAATTGAACTCATTCGAAGTCTTCCCATTGCCGTGAGAAACAAAATCATTTTACCGACAGATGTGGTGGTTGCATCGAGTTTTCGCAAAGACGCCCATACGCGCGTGCGCTCTGTGAAAGATATCAAATCGAAAGATCGCATTGTGGATATTGGTCCTGAGACGATTGAGACATTTAGTATACAGATTGGACAGGCTAAAACGGTTGTGTGGAATGGACCACTTGGATTTTGTGAGATTGATCGATTTTGCAAAGGGACAGAAGCGATTGCCAGAGTGATTGCCAAGCGTACGGGACAGGCGACGACGATTGTTGGTGGAGGAGATACGGGTCCTATTCTTGAACGATTGAAACTCGCGGATCAATTTACTCTTCTGTCAACAGGTGGGGGAGCGATGCTCGATTATCTCACAGGACGAAAACTTCCCGGTCTTGAACCTCTTTATTTATGAACACAAAAATTGATGTCATTCACGCGCATGAAATTTTAGATTCACGTGGCAATCCAACCGTTCACGTTTCGGTGATGCTTGAAGATGGCATCATTGGAGTTGCGTCCGTGCCAAGCGGCGCTTCCACAGGTGCACATGAGGCGCTCGAACTGCGAGATGGAGATCAAAAGCGCTATGGTGGGCTGGGTGTTTTAAAGGCTGTGAGACATGTCAATCAAACGATTCAAAAAGCGTTGCGAGGAATGGATGTGACGCATCAGAGAGAAATTGACGAACTCATGTGCGCGCTTGATGGAACGGCGAACAAGTCTCGTCTTGGGGCGAATGCGATTTTGGGTGTGTCTTTGGCATGTGCGCACGCAGGAGCCAAAGCACTCAAATTGCCGCTTTACCGATCGTTGCGTCACACATTCGATCTTCACCATAAAACCTTTCGTTTGCCCATTCCAACATTTAACGTGTTCAATGGAGGCGCGCATGCGGGATGGATCGTTGATTTTCAGGAGTTCATGATTGTACCGACCCAACGATTGTTTAAGGAACGCGTGCGCTGTGGCGCAGAAATTTTTCATACACTCGGGAACATGCTCAGTGCAAAGGGTCACGCGACACTCGCACTTAAAGGAGATGAAGGTGGATATGGCGTGCCATTTCAAAAAAGTGAAGAGGCGCTGAAATGGATGATGAAGGCAATTGCGGCCGCTGGATATAAAGCCGGAACAGATGTTTTTCTTGCGTTGGATCCGGCTGTGTCTGAGTTGTTTCGCGCGAATGATCAGCACTATTATCTTCCCGTTGAAAAGAAAATTCTTTCGCGCAATCAATTGATCGCTCTTTGGAAAAAATGGATAGAAAAATATCCCATTCTTTCCATTGAAGATGGACTTGATGAAGATGATTTTGAGGGCTGGGCTTTGATGACCAAAGAGCTCGGTAAAAAGATTACGCTCATTGGCGATGATTTTTTTGTGACGAATGTCGCGCGATTTCAAAAAGGGATTGCGATGGGAGCTGGGAATGGTATTTTAATAAAATTGAATCAAATTGGCACACTTTCAGAATCGGTTGACGCCATCCTTCTTGCACAAAAAGCAGGATATAAAGTGTCTGTCTCTCATCGTTCTGGCGAGACAGTCGACACCACGATTGCCGATCTTGCTGTTGCGGTGAACGCGGATTTTATCAAAGCAGGTTCGCTTTCACGCTCTGAACGACTCGCAAAATATAATCGTTTGCTTGAGATAGAAGAAGAATTATGAAACCGACGGTTTTGATCATCATTGATGGATTTGGAGTGGCGCCTGCGGGCGATGGCAATGCCATTAAACGTGCGCATACGCCGAATTTTGATGCGTTTATTCGACGTTATCCCGCTATGACTTTGCGTGCTTCTGGTGAAGAGGTTGGATTATCCTGGGGAGAAATGGGAAATTCCGAGGTCGGACATTTAGCGATCGGTGCGGGAAGAGTTCATTATCAAACCTTTCCGCGTATTAATCGCGCGATCAGTGATGGAAGTTTTTTTGAAAACGAATCATTTTTGCATGCGATTGAGCACGTGAAGAAATATCATAGTCGTTTACATCTGGTTGGAATGGTGAGTCCGAGCCGCGTTCATTCAATGGACGCGCATTGTGTGGCGCTTCTTGAATGTGCAAAAAAGCATAAAGTGAAAGAAGTGTTTGTTCAGGCCATTTTAGATGGACGTGACACGGTATACAATTCCGCGATGGATTTTATCGGCGCTTTGGAACAGCAGATGAAAAAATTAAAGGTGGGGAAGATCGCTTCGCTGAGCGGTCGGTATTACGCAATGGATCGCGATCATCGTTTCGAGCGGATACAAAAAGCGTATGAGGCCATGGTGACAGGCGAGGGTCCCACAGCGACAGATTCGCAGGAAGCGATAAAAGATTCCTATACGAAGGAAGTGTATGACGAGGAATTTGTCCCGACTGTTTTAACCGATGCCGGTCAGGCGATTGGAACGGTTGCGGACAATGATGCGGTGATTTTTTTTAATTTTCGCGCGGATCGGATGCGTGAACTCGTCAACGTATTTGTTCTTCCTCAGATGCCGGAACTTCCCGGTCGTGTGGTACGACAGAATTTATGTGTGGTGACGATGGTGGAAATGGAAAAAGGACTTCCGGTTGAAGTGGCTTTTGTTCCTGAGCCAATTGAAAAGTGTTTGGCAGAAGTGCTTTCCGGACGTGGACTCAAACAGCTTCATATCGGCGAGACAGAAAAATACGCGCACGTCACGTTTTTTCTTAACGGAACGAAAGAAGAAGCGTTTCCGGGAGAAACGCGTGTTATTATTCCTTCTCCAAAAGTCTCTTCCTACGATCAAACCCCAGCCATGAGCGCTCGATTGATTACGGATCGTACGCTCAAAGAATTGTCAGAGAACACATCTGATTTTATCGTGATGAATTTTGCCAACCCGGACATGGTGGGACACACGGGGAATCTGGAAGCAACCATCAAGGCCGTTGAAGTGGTGGATGAATGTTTGGGAAAAATTATTGAGGCAACGCTTGCGCGAGACGGTGTGGTTTTTCTCACCGCGGATCATGGAAAGGCTGAGGAGTTGAAAAATTTACGCACAGGCGAAATAAATAAAGAACACGCGACAAATCCTGTCCCCTTTTTAATTATCGGAAAGCAATTTGATGGACAACCATCGATTGCGGGCGAGGTTCCTGACGGAGATTTGTCTCTTCTGCCACCGGTGGGAATACTCGCGGACGTTGCTCCAACGATTTTAGCCGTGATGGGAATTGAACAACCAAAAGAAATGGATGGACAGGCATTGGTGTAAACGATACATCAACCATGACCTCTCCTGAGACGATACAATCTGTTCATCACGGGAGGAACCCTATGGATTCACAGATCGTATCGTCTCAGGAGAGGTCATCCTTTCCGCTTTTTTATGCGCACACAACATGTTGAAAAAATACTGAACACTTTGAAGAAGACATTTCCACAACCTGGGGCGATGGAGCTGGGGAGTCCGTATCGAACACTCGTTGGTGTCATGCTCTCGGCACGGACCAGAGATGAACAAGTATTAAAATTGTTGCCGGATTTTTTTGTGGAGTTTGGGACGATTGAGAGATTAGCGGAAGCGTCAATCGGACAGATCGAACAAAAGATCAGCACGATCGGAATGTATCATCAAAAGGCGAAAAATTTGAAAAAGATGGCGAGAGATGTGGTGGAGAAGTATGAAGGACAGATTCCTTCGACCATGGAAGAATTGATTTCACTTGCGGGCGTTGGCAGAAAAACCGCGAGCGTGGTTCTTGTGTCCTCTTTTGGAAAAAATGCGATCGCGGTTGATACCCATGTTCACCGCGTTACGAATCGGTTAGGATGGGTGAAGACGACGACTCCCGAAAAAACAGAGCAAGCCCTTTTGAAACTGATTCCCGCGAGAAATCAACCAACGGTGAATCGTGTGTTTGTGAAATTTGGACGTTACATTTGTTTGTCGGGAAAACCGAGATGTTGGGCCTGTCCAATCCAGAAGAATTGTGTCTTTAAACAGAAGCAACTCACGCATCCGAAAAACGCACAGTTCATTTTGTCTGACATTAAACGCAGAGAACTCATTTTAGAAAAAATACGTACACGTCTCTTATGAACATAGATGAATCATTTTCCCGTGCGCTCTTTACCTATTCTAAAAATTCCATCTTTCTCACAAAGCTTGCCATTTTTTGCGGGTCATTTCTGATCTGGCTCATGCTTGGTTTTTCGCTTGGACGTGTTTTCTGGAATATACTGTTTTTGGTTCCCATTATTCTTCTTCCGTGGGGAGTGACATTTTTTATTTCTTCTTTAGTCAAACGACCAAGACCGTTTGAATCAGAACACTATAAACCCATCATTAAACTATTTGTGTATACGAATAGTTTTCCTTCCGCGCACGCAACCATTGCATTTGCGCTTGTCGCCGCATTTTTACGTGACGGAGAAGTTTGGCCCTTTATGCTCATTGCCGCCTTTCTTGTCGGACTTGGACGCTTGATGGTGGGTGTTCATTATTTGAGCGATGTCCTTGTGGGCGCCTGTATCGGGTTTGGGTTGGGGTATACGACGTTGTTCCTGTTTTATTGATATTTGATGGGGTCAGGCCTTCGATCGTCGATTTTTTCTACACAAATCGACGATCGAAGGCCTGACCCCACTGTTTTACCTGACCAAAAAATTGTATGAAAAAATTTCACTTACGTCTTTCGCAGACAATTCATCACACCGTTCGGACATCACCTCTTTTGAGTCGTTTAGCTTATTTTTGTTCCCATATCCTTATATGGTTCATGATCGGTTTTGCTATTTGGCAATCATTTTCATATGAGTTCTTCTGGTTGAATACGCTCATACCACTGATTCCGTGGGCGTTGACTTTATGCATTGCTTCTTTAAAAGGAATTCCGTCCACACCATCGAATCTTCCTTTACTTATTCGATTTTTTTTAAACACAAGAAATTTCCCTTCTGTTCATAGTGCGGTTGCATTTTCCCTTGCTTCTATTTTTCTTTTTACAGAATCACTTATTGATCCATTGAATTTTTCGATCCTTTTAAGTTGTGCACTGCTTGTTTTTCTTGGACGTATTGCAACGGGTGCAAATACTTTTAGGAGTGTATTAGTTGGAGCCGTGATTGGGATGATAGGGTTTTTTGTTGTCATCATTCCTCTGACGATCTTCTTTTTATTTTATATGGCTTTAGGAATGTCTGGTGTGCCAGTTCCAAACATTTTTCCATAGATTTATTTCTTTTCTTATGCTGTTTTATTGATATTTGATGGGGTCAGGCCTTCGATCGTCGATTTTTTCTACACAAATCGACGATCGAAGGCCTGACCCCACTGTTTTATGCCTAAAAAAATAATCGCTGTTTCTGGAGGCTTTGATCCGATTCATGTGGGACATGTGCGGATGATTCAAGAAGCGGCCGCGCTTGGCGACGAGCTGATTGTGATTTTGAATAACGATAACTGGCTCATGAAGAAAAAAGGACATGTTTTTATGCCGCAAGAGCAACGCAAAGAAATTATCGAAGCGATCGCGGGAGTGAATCGTGTCGTTCTCACCAAGCACGAATCAGATTGTGAAGACATGAGTGTGTGTGAAACGCTACGAGAAATTCATCCGCATGTATTTGCAAACGGAGGTGATCGTTTCGCGGACAATATTCCCGAAGCGGTTTTGGCGCGTGAACTTGGCATCGAAACCGTGTTTCAGATTGGCCATGGAGGAAAAGTTCAGTCTAGTTCCTGGTTGACCGCAGAAGATCGTGAAGTGAAAGAGTGTTTTTGTGGATCAGGAAATCTCTATATTGCCTGTCACGGTAAAACATCCCTATGATTCGTTTTTTTCTCCTCGTCATCGGAATTTTATTTGTCGTCGGTATTGCACTGACAGGTTCATTCGTGTGGGATGGTTTTTTTCTTTCGCCGGAGAAAGATGCCGTGGAGTTTGTGATGGAGATTCCCTCCGGAGCGTCTGTGGATGCGATTGCTCGAATGCTTGAGGAGCAAGAGGTGATTACAAGTCGGTTTTTTTTCAAGGGATATGTGAAACTGGTGGGAGCACAGGCTGAACTTCAGGCGGGTGAGTTTGCTTTGAAAAAAGGGATGTCTTTACGTGATGTTGTGCAGAAGTTGGAACGGGCGGAAGTGCTGGAAACGCAAGTGACGATTCCGGAAGGATATACGATTCAGCAAATCGGAACAGTGGTCACGCTCGCATTTCCAAATATTCATGAGTCAGATTGGAAAGCGATGACGGATCGTGCTTCGGAAGTGAGTGTTGAAGGAGTCTCGCAAGGGATTCCAGTCGGTCAAAGCTTAGAGGGATATCTGTTTCCGGACACGTATCGTTTTAGAAATGAAGTTGATGCCAAAACCGTTGTGAGTACGATGCTTTTGACGCTCACACGAAGACTTGCGGAAAATAAGATATTGATTCCAGATTCAAATAATTTGATGATGTCAAACGGGATGACGTTTCATGAAGTGTTAACACTCGCATCGATTGTGGAACGCGAAGTGCGTTCGCCGGAAGACATGGCGCACGTCGCCGGCATTTTCCTCACACGCCTCAAGATCGGCATGGCGCTTCAAGCGGACTCGACGGTGAATTATGTGACAGGCAAAAAAGATGCGGCGGTGAGTTTAGAAGATAGTCGAGTTGAGTCTCTTTACAACACATACAAACATCTCGGACTTCCACCAGGACCGATCAGCAATCCGGGCATGAATGCGATTAAGGCGGTACTTGAACCGACGGATTCAGACGATTTGTATTTTTTAACGACCCCTGAAGGTAAGGTGATTTACGCTTCGACGTTTGGAGAGCATGTGACGAATAAGGGAAAGTACCTGAGGTAGGTTTCTGTATAAGAAGTCACTTGCGTTGACATCTTGCCGTTTCTCTTTTACTGTTCCTTACCAGCGCAGTTGAGCGCGTAAAGAGAGATGTATCATGGATGATGTCGAGGCTCTTGTGTGGCCGAATATCTTGTATCCACAAGGTCAGAGGCGTTCGATTCGTCTAAGGACTCTTTCAGGAGTAAAAACAGTTGAACTCATTTCTCTGCTCGTTCTTGTGAACGAACGACTGTATGTCGTGGAGGAAGAACGCGCGGGATTAAAAGTTGGTCAGATCATTACACGCAAAACGAATGACGATCAGGAACCGTTTCGTCTTTTTTCCGGACTCAATGAGGCCCGAGCGGCAATTGGACGTGAGTTCAAAAAAGACGATCTGTGGTCACTCCAACCTGCCCAATCGGATGAACACACATCGTTTATCTGGCTTGGGCCATCCGGTACTCGGCTTATTCCTCCGAAGACCGAGCGGCTCGATCCCGTGTTTGAAGAACGACGTCATACGATTCGTGGGATTGGACGAGTGTTAGATTGGCGAGCGGTTATTCTTGAAAACGTTGCCGATCAGATTCGGGATGTCTGTCAGCGTATTCAAGAAACAGCGAGGCAAACGTTTTGCTCTTCTGAGGTTTCGGGAAAAGATCATCCGCATCACGCGCTTCGCAAGCGCGCATTGCACATGACTCGTGATGCCGGTTTTTGTCGAAACTTTCAGATCAAGCCGTTCAATCGCAGTTATGTTCATCTGGCGCGCGAATTGGATGAGGCGGGGCGTTATTTGCTTCAAGCCACTGGAGAGAAAAGTAAGGAGGCCATTATTCACGCCAGGCTTCGTCTGAGTCGAATCTTTCGATCGATTACCTTGCTGGAACAATATTGTCGACTCGATGAATGGTTGTTGGTGATCATCGGACATCGGAATCGTAAGGAGTCCTTCAGCCTTGAACAACAACGACTTTGTCTTGAGGATTTGATGGACATTCATCGTATCTTAACTTCTCCAGATTCACTCACACAGCGACCGATCGACGAAGGTTTTCGACCAGATGTTCTCCCGGTCGTGACAGGCTACATTTTTCTTGCCTGTCGTTTGTTTGATAACGTAAAAAGTGTTGATCTGCCCGTTCTTTCCACGCATCTGCAGGCGGCTTGTCATCCGCACGAAATACATCGCTGACCTCTTTACCTGGGAGGTCTTTTTTATTTCGATCTGCTACACTAGGGTTCTGATAACATGAATCATTCTTTTGAATCACAATTGAATCCAGAGCAATGGGAGGTCGTCCGACAAGGAGATGGACCTGTTTTAGTGCTCGCTGGCGCGGGATCAGGAAAAACGCGGACGATCACGTATCGGGTCGCCTCCTTATTGGACCAGGGTGTTTTACCACAACAGATTTTACTTTTGACATTTACCAACAAAGCATCGAAAGAAATGCTTGGACGCGTGAAGGCGTTGTTGAATCAGGAACCGGTTGGACTTTGGGGTGGTACGTTCCATTCAGTCGCGAATCGTCTTTTACGCATGTACGCGCGTGAATTGGGCTACACTCCGAGTTTTACCATTCTTGACCAGGAGGATACACACGCGCTTATCAAATCATGCATCAAAGAACTTCGCGTGGACACATCGGCACGTCGTTTTCCGTCCCCATCTAAACTCGCCGGTTTGCTCAGTTTTGTGCGTAACTCAAATCGTTCACTTGTTGATGTACTTGAGGAGCGATACGCAAATTTCGTTGAGTTACGTTCGATCATCGAACGAATTGCCGAAACCTACGTTCAACACAAAAAACAGGCAGACGCGATGGATTTTGATGATTTGCTATTTAATTTGCGACAGCTTCTGAGCGATTTCCCACTCATTCGCGGTCGTCTTTCAGAGCAGTTTCGTTATATTTTGGTTGATGAATATCAAGATACAAACAGTGTGCAAGCGGATATTGTCCGATTCTTGAGTGAAATGCATGGCAACGTGCTTGTTGTGGGGGACGATGCACAATCCATTTATTCGTTTCGTGGAGCACAGATAAAAAATATTTTACAATTTTCACAAACGTATCCAGGAACGAAAACGTTTCGATTGACGACGAATTATCGTTCGACTCCGGAGATTCTTCAGATTGCCAACTGCTCAATTGAAAAGAACGCGGAACAATTCAAAAAAGTTTTGCTTGCGGTGCGAGGCAGTGAAGCTAAACCGTTTTTGGTTCCGCTTTCAAACAGTGCGCAAGAGGCAGAGTTTATTGCGAAAAAAATAGGGGAGATTCGGACGAAAGGAACGGCCTTTTCAAATATCGCTGTCCTTTTCCGCGCCGCATTTCACTCTCAAGCGCTGGAATTTGAACTTATGAAACGAGATATTCCGTATGAGTATCGTGGGGGCCTTAAGTTTTTTGAACGCGCGCATGTGAAGGATGTTATTTCTTTTCTTCGTTTAAAAGCGAATCCAAAAGACGAAGCCGCTTGGTTGCGCGTGCTTGGACTTCAAACGGGTATTGGATTGAGTACGGCGCAAAGAGTGTTGTCTCAGGTGCAAAGAGCGAATGATTTATCGGCCGTTTGCGAGGCATCCATTTCTCTTTCAAAACGGGCACGTGATGGATGGACCGTCCTGCAATCGACACTTCGTAAACTGATCAACGAATCTCGTCCGTCAGAACTGATTCGTTTGGTGATTGCGAGTGAATATCGAACGTATGTGGAAGCGGAGTATCCCGATTTTATGGATCGTCTTGAGGATTTGGAACAGTTTGCTTTGTTTGCTGAACAGGCCAAAGACCTCACGACGTTTTTGGATGAAGTGTCGTTAACGGATGAATATGGCAAAGTGAGGCAAGAGGGGACAGGGGAAGACAAGGTAGTGCTTTCAACCATCCATCAATCAAAAGGACTCGAATGGGATACGGTTTTTGTGATACATTTGGTGGACGGTAAATTTCCGAATCCTCGGGCGCTCGAAGAAAACGGAGGATTGGAAGAAGAACGACGTTTGTTTTATGTGGCAACGACCAGAGCGCGCAAACAACTTTTTTTCACCTATCCTCTCGTGAGTGGATACGAGTCTCTTCTTATTCAACAGCCTTCGTTGTTCCTGCAAGAACTGCCTCGCGAGTTGTTCGAACAAATAAAAGTGAAAGCGTCATCCTCTGCTTTTGCGATGCATGCGGACGAGATAGAACGAATCATTGTGTTTGATGAACTCGGAGAAGAATTGAAACCTGTCCGTGCAGTGAATGGAATGAGTTTTTTGAGAAATATCGACGAATTGTCATAGCTTATATGAATTATTCAGAAGAGTCAGTCGCACTCCATCGAGCACATCGAGGGAAATTAGAAATTCGTTCGATGGTTCCACTGGAAACCATGCAAGATTTGGCGCGCGCATATACTCCCGGAGTCGCAGAACCATGCCGTCGGATCGCGGAAAATGAAGAGGAGGTGTATGCACTCACGATGAAATCGCACGCGGTTGCAATCGTGACAGACGGTTCAGCCGTCCTTGGTCTTGGAAATATCGGGCCGTATGCCGCGCTCCCTGTGATGGAAGGAAAGGCTGTTATTTTTAAACGCTTTGCCGGTATTGATGGATATCCTCTGTGCCTTGATACACAGAATATTGATGAAATTGTGGAAACGGTGAAGCGGATTGCTCCAGGATTTGGAGGAATTAATTTGGAAGATATTTCCGCGCCGCGTTGTTTTGAGATTGAAAAGCGGCTTGTTGAGGCACTCGATATTCCTGTCATGCACGACGATCAGCATGGCACAGCAGTGGTTGTCCTTGCGGGACTCATCAACGCGCTTGCGCTTGTCGGGAAACGGTTTCAAGATATTTCCGTGACGATTTGCGGAGCCGGTGCGGGTGGGATGGGAATTGCGAATATGTTGTTAGAGGCGGGTGTGAGTCATCTGACGATGGTGGATTCAAAAGGAATGATTGCTCCCGGTCGTATGGATATGAACGATTCGAAAGAAAAAATGGCACAGCGCATTAATCCTCAAGGACGATTGGGAGATTTGGAAAGCGCGCTTGAGGGTGTGGATGTGCTCATTGGAGTCAGTCAGCCGGATATCGTGACTCCCGCAATGGTGAAACGCATGGCGCGTGGGGCGATTGTTTTTGCCCTTTCAAATCCGATTCCGGAAATTATGCCCGATCTCGCAAAAGAAGCTGGAGCTGTCTGTGTGGGAAGTGGACGTTCGGATTTCGGCAATCAAGTGAATAATGCGCTTGCCTATCCAGGGATTTTTAAGGGAGCGATGAAGGCACGCGCGAAAATTACACCGCAGATGAAAATTGCGGCCGCACACGCGCTTGCTCGTGCTGTTCCAGAACCAACTCTCGAAAACGTCATTCCTTCAATTTTTGAACCCGGTCTTGCAGATTTAGTCGCCCAAGCGGTTGAGCAAGCCGCATAGGCGACTCCTTCATGATTTGTGTTTTATGGTTTATACAGATCGACAAAAAAATGGAATACGATGGGGATCATCGGCTGGAACAGGATTGATCGTGCTATTGTTATTTGCCCTCTTTGTGTATGCATTTATTTGGTTTCGTCAGCCAAAGAAGACAGAGGAAGTTCATATTTCTTCTATTGCAACCGTTCTTACTCCCGATCCTATTTCACAATCGATTCTGAGTGGAATCATTGATACAGAAACAAAAACCGCACAGATTTTTTTGCTTTCAGAGGGGGGAGTTATCGGTGAGGCAGAGCGTGGGAAGAAAGATGATCATGCATTTTTTCAAATGAAGACTCAGTTGCCAGAGATCGACAGAGAGATTTTTTATTATAATGTGTGGCTTGTTCGTCCCTTGCCATACAGCTTTTTTTCTATCGGTGAGATGAAAACAAATGAGGAAGGAATTTTTGAAATAGAATGGGAAGGACAGAAGAATCAGGATATTTCAGATTATGCTCAAATTGTGGTGACCAAACAGGAATATAAGGGAAGCTCTGATCCGGAGAAACATATTGCGGAGGGAGAGTTTGGAAAGTCTCTCTAAACGTGATGGGATCACTGATTAAAATGAAAGCCGCTTGAACGGGATTTCATGTTCATGTGGAGTGTACTTGCACGTATCCATGCGCGTGGTCCGTAACGATGCTGAAGGATATCAAGTGTTTTTTGCAAGGAACGCATGCGTTGATCTTTTTTAAATAACGACTGAGTCTCATGGCTTTGTGACAATTCAGATGCGGAGATTCCAAGAAGACGTACCGATTTTGTTTCGTCACGCCAACGTTCCATAAGACGCCAGGCTGTTCTAAAAAGCGTGAGTCCATCTGCTGTGGCAGTGTTTATGGTGCACTGTTGTCCTGTGCTCGTGAAATCAGCATAGCGGATAATGACGTGTATTTTTTTTGCGAGGAGTTTGTCTCGACGTAAACGCCAAGCGACACGGTCTGAAAGTGCGAGTAGACATCGTTTCATTTCCAGAGGATCATCCGTATCGGATGGAAGTGTGTAGGAATGGCCATAAGAATTTTGAGTTTTCTGCGTCTGGATGTTTGTGTTTGTAGAAATTTTGGTCTTCTCTTCTCCCCACGCGGCATGATGTAACCATAATCCATATTGATTGAATTCTCCGATCAATGGTTGGAGAGGGAAATGTCGAAGTTGTTCAAAATTGTGAATGCCAAGATCGTTCAGTCGTTGCTCGATGCGAGGGCCTATGCCGCAAACATCCATCAACTCAGAGTTATCCAGCAACTGAATAACCTGCGTAGGAGGTGTGACTGTGAGTCCATTAGGCTTGAGATGTCCCGAACTTAGTTTTGCGATGAGTTTGTTTGAAGCAATTCCAATCGAGGCAGTGATGTGTTCTCCCAACGCTGTTTTTAATTGTTCGCGGATCGTCAGCGCAATACAAGTGGCTCCCAAGTAATCTTGTGTGACATCTGTGAGATCTAGAAAACTTTCATCCACACTAAATTCATCTACTCGATCGGTGTATTCACGATAAATTTTATTAAAACGTTGCGTGATGTCTGAATATTTTTCCGGATCACCCGGATACAAAAGGAGAGAAGGGCAGACACGTTTTGCTTCCCACGTTGACATGGCCGTTTTTACCCCAAGACGTTTTGCTTCCAGAGAAGCGGCCGCGACGATGGAACGTTCTTGATGTTTACCTGTAATGCCAATGGGTTTGCCACGTAAAAAAGGATTCGCTTGTTGTTCGACACTTGCGAAGTAGCTATTCATGTCGATGTGGAGGATTATTTTATTCATGCAATTCTTCTGGTTGTATCATCGGTTTCAAACACAGGGCTACCTGTGAATCACGGGAGGAACCCTATGGATTCACAAGTAGCCCTGTGTTTGAAACCGACTCTATCCATCCGTATAAAGCTCTACGAGATACCATTCGAGAGATTCCGGATCAAGCTTTAATTTAAAGTAGTTTGTTGTGTCTGAAACGGAAAAATAAAAGATTTTTTTCTGACCTTCGCGTGCGGTATGTACAAGGTTGACATGCTCGATGGTGTAGTCGCGTGCATTCCAACGCATGCGTTTTGGAATCACGCGATTGTCAGAAAACGAGACGAGGACATCGATGGGATCGTTGATGAAGGAGTGCATAGGTGAGCTTTATCGCGAGATGAATGCACGAAGGAGTTGTTTCAGGCGACGAGAGGAAGCGAATAAACGAAGGAAGCGTAGACCGTTGGAGACTCGTCGATCACGACGCATAGGAAGAAAAGAAAGCGTGAAGGAATGGTAGCGTAAAAAAGATGTCGACATAGTGTGTTGACTTTATTCAGATTAAATTTTAGTGCGAGGTTTGATTGAATTTTACACGGGTTGGAATTTGCGAATGACGGCTCTCACGACTCCTTGAATGATGCAGTCTTTTACGTAAATAGGATCCATGGAGTTATTTGCGGGTTGAAGACGAATGCGTGTACGTTCTCGATAAAAGCGTTTGAGTGTGGCAAAGGCGTTATCCAGTAAGGCCACCACAACCTCGCCGTTTTTTGGAGATGGATTTCGTTCAATCACAACGTAATCGCCGTCGAGAATTCCATCTTCAATCATCGATCTTCCTTTGACACGCAGAACAAAGGAATTGGATCCATCTAGCACAAACGTTGCCGGAATTGCCATCGTCTCATTGTCTTCCACAGCTTCGATTGGTTCACCGGCGGTGATAAGACCTAGGAGTGGTAAAAGAATGGACGGTTCTTTCGGTTGAGCTTTCACGATCTCGATGGATCTGGCTTCTCCTTCTTCTCCGATACGAATTTCTTTTTTTTCGACAAGAGATTGAATGTGGGTATGGATGGTGGCCACAGAGGAAAGCCCAAAGTGTTCTCCAATTTCTCGATACGAAGGCGCGTAGCCTGCCTCAAGAATATGTGAGCGAATGAAGTCGAGAATCTCGGCTTGTTTTTTTGTGAGTGAGGACATAGAAGTAAGGATAACGTTCGCTTTATGTTCGTATCATAGACCGAACAAAAAGCGAACGCAAGGGATAGATGTGGATAAGTTTGCTTCTCCATCCATTCCTCTGTTACTCTACTCTTCTCTATGTTCAAAACTGTTGAAATCGCGATGTCCGGACAGCCTGATAAAATTTGCGATCAAATCGCGGATGCGATTGTGGATGAATACATTCGTCGTGATCCACAGGCACATGTTGATCTTTCGATTTTAGGATCGCATGGAATGCTTATGATTGGTGGGGAAGTTCAATCCAGTGCGGATTTTGATATCGGGGCGCTTGCGAAGAAAGTGTATCAAGATATCGGGTATCCCGATGAGATCGAAGTGTTTGCGAACGTGGAGTCTCCTTCAGAAGAAATGAAACGCGTGAAAACAGGGGCTGATAATACGGTTGTGGTGAATGGTTATGCGACAAACGAAACTCGCGAGCGGCTTCCTCGCGCGCTTGTCTTTGCGCAAACATTGGCGCGACGGATGGATGATTTGCGTAAAACGGATCCGACGTTTTCCTGGATGCGTCCGGATGGAAAAGTGCAGGTGATGATGAACGGAAGTCAGGTGCAGGCCGTGACGGTTCTTGTGGGTCATCATTTGAGTATTGATCAGCGAGAGGTTCAGAAAGCCTTGTTGGAACGAGTGATTATTCCGTTTGTTGGCGAAGAAGGAATCCAACTTTTTATCAATCCCATTGGATCATTTACCATTGTCGGATTTCGCGCGGATTCCGGTATGAGTGGGCGAAAAAGCGAGATGGATACGTATGGCGGACTTATTCCTCATGGAGACAAGGTGCTCAGCGGGAAAGATCCGTTTCACGCAGAGCGAGCTGGAGCGTATTTGGCGCGTAAAGCGGCACGTTATGTGGTGGATCAAGGATTAAGCACTTCGGCGCTTGTTCATGTTGTTTATACGATGGGACGCGCGGAGCCGATTCATCTTCATGTGCTTGGTATGGGAGAAAAATCGCGCGGCGTAAAGACAGATCTCACGGCTCTGATCAAAAAAGAATTTGATTTTCGTCCTGAGGCGATTGTCGAGCGATTGAATTTACGCCAGCCGATTTATCAGCGGACCGCCATTTATGGTTGTTTTGGAAGGGAAGAATTTCCATGGGAAACAGAGACGTGATATACTCTGTAAAAATCATTTGTCCTTTTTTGTATGCCAACAAAAACATCTGTGCCAAAAGTTTTTAAAAAAAAGCCAACGAGTGCAAAAAAGAAACCACTTTTGAAAAAGAAAAAAACAGTGGCGCCTGTACTCACGCTCATTGAACACGATCATGACGCACTCGACGTCGAACAAGATGAAGCGCCCGCGCACACATTTCAAAAACGGCTTATTTTTGTGGGGACGTGCAACAATTGTGATCATTTACCGATGCGCATCAATAAGTTAGTGGCACTCATGTCTTATTTAATCCTGATTCTCTCGAGTATCGTGATCGCACAAGCAAATCCGCTTGATGTTTCCGGACTTATCCTCGCTGTTACTCGATTTCTTTTTGTATGATAAAGCAGAAGAGAAAATTTTTGTGTGCGTTATCGGTTCTCCTGTTTGTCGGTGCAGGTTGCGCCTCAACTCCAGAAGAAAAAACAAGCGATCTTACTATTTCATTTGACGAAAAATCTGTGCCAGACATTAATAACGCGACAACGATTTGGAAATTTCCCGGCGTGCTTGCGCCAGAACAAATTGAAAAAAAACAGATTCGGATTAAAACAGTAAAGGGCGATATTGTGTTTGAATTGTTTCCCGTAACCGCGCCAAAAACGGTTTCCAACTTTGTCTATCTCACACAGAGTGGATTTTACAACGGGTTGACGTTCCATCGTCGCGAAGAAGGGTTTGTTATTCAAGGAGGAGATCCAAAGGGCAATGGAACCGGTGGGCCCGGATATAAGTTTGAGGATGAACTCAAGGATCCGTACACGTACACACGTGGCATTGTGGCGATGGCAAATAGCGGCTCAAATACCAATGGTTCACAGTTTTTTATCATGCTTGGTGATACGCCCTTGCAAAAAAACTATTCGATTTTCGGTCGCGTGACAGAAGGAATGGCGATTGTGGATCAGATCAAGATTGGAGATATCATGACTCAAGTGATGGTTGAAGACAAAAAATAACGTGATAGGATAAGAGGGTATGCGATGGCTTTCCCTCTTTTTTGTTTTCGCGATATTTTTGATCCCTTTACGCGAAACGCCTTCATTTGAAGAGTTTCGTTTTGTTGCAATCACAAAGGCTTACGCTTCTGTGCAACATATGCCTCTTCCGGAAGAAGTGCGCGGGATTTACTGGACTGCGTCGACGGCTGGGTCTCAGCGCGCGAATGAACTTATTGTCTCTCTGAAACAGACCGGATTGAATACTGTCGTGATTGATCTCAAAATGGACAACGGACAGCTTGCGTTTGTTCCTCAAGGAATTGAACTTCAACCATATCAGCAATCCAATCCGGCCATTGCAGATTTGGATGGTTTGCTTGAGCGATTGCGTACAGAAGAAATTTATCGCATCGCACGAATTGCCGTCATGCGCGATGGAGCGTTTGCTCGTGCACATCCAGAATTGGCGATGCGTTCAAAAAATGGTGGACTTTGGCAAGATAACATCGGCTCACATTGGGTTGATCCAGCCAGTCCTGAAGTAGCTTCCTATGCGATCGCACTTGCAAGCGAAGCATATACTCGTGGTTTTGATGAAGTTCAGTTTGATTATGTGCGATTTGCGTCAGACGGAGCCGTGAATGCGATTGTGTATCCTGTGTATGATGGAAAAGAATCCAAACAAGAGGTGATGACTCATTTTTTCAAACAGGTTGGTGGACAGATGAAAACAGAACAGATTCCCGTTTCGTTTGATCTGTTTGGCATGACATTTTGGTCATTTGACGATTTTAACATCGGCCAGCGATTGATTGATGTCCTGCCGTATACCGATTGGGTTTCCCCGATGGTGTATCCTTCTCACTATCCAGATGGATTTGAGGGATTTCAAAATCCTGCGTTGGAACCGTATGAAATTGTGAAACGATCGCTCGACGAGGGAACACGGCTCATTCATGGATTTTACGCGGATTCTGATGAAGCATTACGTAAACGCTGGCGTCCGTGGTTGCAGGATTTCGACATCGGCGCGGTTTATACGAGCGAACTGATCGAAGCACAAATTCGCGCCACGCGTGATGCAGGAGCCGGTGGATGGATTTTATGGAATGCGCGCAATGTGTATGAGCCAGCGAATTATTTAGAAGATTAACAAGAGTATCAGCCCTACTTTATGCCAGAAAATAATGGTGAGCGACCACCAGATCATTTGATCACGCGTGGTAAATCTCCAGAGCGTCCACAAATCGAACATCCACGACCAAACCCTGTTGAGAATCGTGTAGACGAGACTCCCAGACAGGCCGAAGCGTTAAGCGAGCAATTACAGACAATCCCTTATAAAACAGATGTTGAGAGACCTCTTGTCTTATACGGAGACTTTGCATCAAACAAAGCACAATCGGGTGGAATCGTTCTCTCTCCAGAGATTCGGCGAGCTGTTGAGTCGTCTGCAACAATTTTTCGTGCAGAGGCTAAGTTCATGACCAATACGATTACGGGTGAACAGATTGCGGCAGAATATGATATTCGCACACGTAATTTTAGTACTCAAACACGTATTGCTGAACTCCCAGATGGAAGAAAAGTTTTCATCGTGTACGATCACAAAGGTTCCTCTGTTCATCGTGTTCTTGATCGTTTTATGAAATGGGCCTCAGGGCTTCGCATGAAGAAAGTGAGTCGGAAAGAGTGGAAAAAACAATTTGAAGGGAAGAGCACGATTCCCGTGATTGAAAATACGGATGCGGACACTATTGTGATGCCATTTATTCCAAATGTGAATGGGTTTGATCTCTTTGCACAAAATGGTGAGATCGAAAATTTTGGTGTGTGTGAGTGGGCAAAAGAGGCAGGGTTAGAAGAAAAATTACAGTTAGCTGAGGCGATTGTAGATGAAGTAGCGCGTGTGCATGCATCAGGAACGGCTTGGGGAGAACTGATTCTTCCAAACATTATTTTTTCAAAGGAGAAACGTCCGATCATTTGTGATCCAGAGGTTCGATATAATGACGACGTATCATTGCCAGAAGCAAAGGCTCGAGATTTGAGAGATTTGTTGGTTTCTGTTTCTGGAGCATTGTCGCGCGCGCATGACTTACAGGATCCAACATCCGTTGTAAAAAAGATTTTAGATCGTTATCCAGATTCGACGGTGATTGTGGAACTTCAAAAACTTGCCGCAAAGGAACGAACTTTTTTGCAGAATTTGACGTTCGGCTATGAACAGGTTCGTTCTGGAACTCCGAGTAAAGCGGCGTATGATCAAGTTTTGAAAGTTGTTCGTGAATATCAGCGAGACTAACTAACGTTTATAAAAAAACAGGACCCATTGCGATGAGTCCTGTTTTGTTTATCGGTGGAAGCTTGAAGAGCTGCCGGATTTTTTTCCAAATGATTTTGGACGTGACATCGCTGAACTTCCTCCACCTGAGCTTGCGTGTCCTTTTGGACAACGACTAGACGTTCCGGATTTCCAACGACAAAATGTGCATGTTTGAGTTTGCATTTTCTGAATAGCAGTTTGAGGCTTATTCATATCTTGATCGTTAGGAGTTATACACATACCATTTCATATTTTTCAGATTTTGTCAACAAGTTTTGGCAAAAAAAATCGCCGTTTGAGAACGACGAGAGTGTTATGGTTCGTTGAAATCACGTGCTGTTTCGATAAGTTCAACCAGCGGCAAAAGACTGTCACTGATAAGAATGAGCGAGAGTTTGTCCCACATGGCTTCGAGGTGATTGTGGCGAAAGTCCGCGATACGCTTGTCGGTTTCACTTGGTGGGACAATGAGAATGTTGAAGCCGTTTGGATGCATCATGGCGATATCCACGACGGAATCACCAAGGACGAGCAGTTCTTCTTCATGTATTCCCGTTGCCTTGCGGAACAAATCGGCGGCGAATTCCTTTGTTTCACTCGCGACCAGATTGATGTGACAGCCACTCACAACTCCACGATCGTCGAATTGAAGCCGGCTTGCCGCCACGGCCGAGGGGACGCCGTGATGCTTGGCCCACGCCAGAATGACCTGTTCGATCCCGAAGCTGATGATGACTCTTGGATCAAATAGATTCAGAAGGTCGAGTGCTCCTTCGCGTGGGGAAATCCCAAAACTTACTTGCTTGATTTGAGCTTCGGTGATGCCAGCTTTGCCGAAAAGACGGAAGGATTCGGCGATCCATGCTCCTTCGGCAACCAAACGATTGCCTTTTATGAGTGTGCCATGAAACCAATCCGGATCCGTGACAGGAAGGCTCAGCTCGTTTCCGTTGTTAGTGTGAGCATAGTACCAATTGCGGATCGATTCTTGCTCCGCTTTCAATGGCGCGGGCATGAGCGCTTCAACGGATTTCCACTGACTTCCCGTGACGAGTGTGCCATCAAAATCGAATGCGCCGGCTTTGACTCGTGCCGCTTGTTTCATGATTTCTGCGGGAGCAAGACGACACAAAAGGCGTGGTGTTTTCTCAGCAAGCAGTTCGGTGGCTTTTTCAAGACTGGCGACGTGAAGCATCTCAAGCACGGCATATCTCCTTTGTGTGTGGGACGCTTCGGCATCTTATCAAGATCTTATTTTATTTCAATCATTTTATACACAACCTCACCATCTGTGGTGATAAGTGTTATGTGGTCACCGATCACTTTTCCCATCAGTATTTTTCCAAGAGGGGAGACGTGTGAGATGCGGCTTCGTGTTGGATCTGTTTCGCGTGGGCCGACGATTTGATAGGTTTTTTGTTTTCCACTCGTTTCGACCACGACCGTTGAGCCGATCTGGACGCGTGGCCGATCGTTTTGTTCGATTAGCGAAATGCGTTTCAAATCTTCTTTGATCGTAAAAATTTGCGCGTGGATACGGCGCAGACGATGTTTGGCTTCTTGATATTCGGCGTTTTCTGAGAAGTCGCCGAACTCAGCCGTTTTTTTGACGTCTTCAATCGCTTGAGGCATTTGGCTTTTTTCCAAATCGACCAGACGATGTTTTAATTTCTCAAGTCCTTTTGGCGTAAGATAAAGAGGTCCTTCGTCTGTATGGATTTTGAGACGTTCAGATTTTCGAAGAGGGAGACGCATGCGAAGGCAGTATAACAAAAAAACCTTAGTCAACAAATGAGTTTCGGAAATCATTTAAGGAGGGAGTTGCAAGCAAAACCGTGAAAGGAACCACTTTTTTCATCGATTTTCACGGTTATGTTGACAAAAGCGTGAAAATAGCTATAATTATAGCTATATGCCTAAAGTATCCGCGACATTCAATCGGATTAAAATGTTAAGAGACAGATACTACAACGCGTCTATTGGAAAGAGCGCACTTCTTCAACTTTTGAGTGATGCGGAAGTAGCTGAACAGGTTTATAACTCAAACGCCATTGAAAATAGCACGCTTACTCTTGAGGAAACAGAAAAGATTCTTTTGCAAATCGATCTTGAGCGATTCATCAGTGAACGAGAAATTTTTGAGGCAAAAAATCTTGCGCGCGTTGTTTCATACATCGAAAATAAAGCGAAGGAACAAGAACTGACGCTGCCGGTTATTCTGTCACTTCATCAGATGCTTATTTCAAATATCCGAGACGATATTGCTGGGAGGTTTAGAATAAAAGATGAATATGTGCGTGTAGGAAGTCATATCGCTCCTGCACCGCAAGAGGTGATTGGAAGACTTGAAAAAATGTTTGCGAAGTATCATGCAACGAGTCATGAAAATATCATCAAACGGATTGCGCGTTTGCATCTTTCGTTTGAATACACGCATCCATTTATCGACGGCAACGGACGCATTGGTCGTGTGCTGAATAACTATCTTCTTATTCGCGAAGGATTTGTTCCTATCAATATTAAATTTATTGATCGAGAAAAATACTACGATGCATTTAATGCATTTGATGCAAAGGGATCGACAGTTATTATGGAAGCAATCGTAGGGAAAGCGCTGACAAATAGTTATCACAAACGTTTGGCTTACTTGGAGGGAAAAAAGATTATGACACTTGCAGAATATGCAAAAGATCAAAAAGTTTCTCATTCAAATTTGATCAACAAAGCAAGTCGCCAAACCATCGAAGCATTTTTGGAAAAAGGTGTTTGGAAGATTGGGGTCTAAAAAAAACCGTCTCGAGTGGGAGACGGTTGAGGAGTGTGCTAAGAAGCGAGAGTGAGATCGGTTAGGTGGCCGACCCAATTTGCTTGATGTGGGAAGTCGACGAGGACGCAATCATCCGGAAGGATTTGCGTGATCAAGCCGATTTCTCCTTGTGTCACTTGGCCGACGAGAAAACGAGGTGAGTGGTTTGGCAGAAGAATGACCGACTGTCCGACGTTGAGTCGTACGGGATCAGGAGTCAGGGTTGGTTCAACGACCTTGACCTCGCATTTAGAGGCAACCTTCGCTGAGATTACGACTAGTTGGCCTGCCACGCCTCCGTCCAAGGAGAATTTTTTTGGAAGTGTGTCTGCTCCGGAAGTATTGGTTCTCACATTGAACCCGCTGTGAGAACTTCCAGACCAACAGAATAGCATGTCATGCCCCCAACTTGATTGTGCATAATGAACGATCAACAATGGTTTGTTTAACAACTCGCGTGGAAAACGCACGTCAGAGAAACCACTTTCCTTCGCCGTGATGAAATCTCCAACGAAGAGTGGTGTTCCATCCGCTAATGTTCCACATGCAATCCGATCCTGTTGGCGAATTTTTTCCCATTCGACACAAAGTTCGTCTGAGATCGGGATCGTGGTTCCATCTTTTTGGAGGATGTGGACACCTGAGCTTTCTGTTGAGATAAATCGCTGAGCGATTTTGGGATTCATTTGTGCATGTGCCCAATAGTTACGAAGACCATTTACAGTCCGTATTCGTGGCTGTCGATGATTCGGTTGTTTTTCAAAGAATGTGACGAAGATGATATCATTCTCACTAACCTTCGTCACCTCGCCGACGAAACCTTGAATCCAGTCCAAAACTCCAACCACGTGGTCACCGACTTGGATGTCTCTCGTTTTTGCGGTTTTTTCCGGAAGATTGGACAGCTCTTTCTTCGTGAATGCTTTACCGATTTTTCGCTTGAGCACAGCGAGCTCTGTTTGCGTGAGTAGGATCGCCCGTCCGTCTGTAAAGACCATCTCTGTTTCTTTTGGATCAGTCACTCGATTCACAAAACACAGAATCGTGAGTGACTCATCTTTTTTGAGACCCAGTTCTTCTGATTCTGTACAACAGATGAGCTCCTCACCTGCGCGCAGTGTGAGGTTCTTGTCTTGGTAGACGATCGATGTTGGCAGATATCCATCCGGAAATACCCATACCGAATCGCGGATAACTGGAATTGGCTCGTTGCCGTTTGCGATGATGAGATCGACGTCGAGGACGTATGTGTCTGATCGTGTAGAAGATCTCAATGCTTCCATCTTGTACACAGTTCCATACTGAAGTGGAAGTTTTGGTTCCACGACGAGAAGATGAGTTGTCTGCGTCAAGTCCAGCACTTTATCGCGGAACTCAACTCGACGATCAGACAATGCATAGTGGATCACTTCGAATTTGATTTGCATCGTGCCATAGAATAAGGCGCGTGGGCTTTCGCTGTTATTAAACCAGACGTAATAGATTTCTGCTTTTTGTGAGAGTGCGGTGACCTGAAGGATTTTATCCCAGATTTGCACAGTCATCCCGACGCTCAGTGTGACATCTCCATAGGTAAACGTGTCGCCAGTGAGTTGAGGCATGAGCAGTTTGATTGAGGGGAGCAGTTTGCCTCCATCGTAAGTGAGGCAGAACCACTGACTTCCTCCATGCAGCTGCGCATGTGCATCTCCGTCCTCATCTACGCGTAGATCACTGATCGTGAATGTCATGTGCCGATGGAGTCCTGGTAGATCGATGGTATCTGTAAGCTTGAAGGAGACTCCTTTTTTCAGGACGATTCCATCGCAGATGATTTCGTTTGGGATTTCTTTTGCATGTGTCACATGGGAGAAATTTTGAAGTCCACCCGAGTGTCCGATACAAACCGGACCCTCGATGCCTTCGAAACGCACAAACACTTTTGTGTTTTGTGCTGTCGTCTCATAAAAACCGATGACGAGATAGGTTTGCGACTTTTTGATTTCTCCATCCGTTTTTTTTGCACACAATTCATCTCCGCAACGGATGCGTGTTGTGCCTACCACCATCGATAGGCGTGCACTTTCCACGAAGTCGCTGTTTGACGTGGGCAAAACGTTCTTTGCGGTTCGAATGATGTGATGGCTGAGATCATGGAATAGCGGATCGTCGGCTGTTCCATTTGTTTGTTTCTCGGGATGAGACATCTTCTGCACGGCTTGGATCAGATGATTGTTGTGAGCAGTCCAGTTTGCCGTGAAAATCCAGTCTGGTTTTTGGGAGAAATGTTCCCATTCCCAAATACTCGCAACTTCGGCGACGTTTGGATGCTGTGCGCCAAAACTTTGTTCGCTCCCCATCAACAGCTCCCAGAACTGCTCGATCGCCACAGCCGTGACGCTTGCGGATGACATTCCGTGATGCGCAAACGGAGTTTGATCCGGAACGATCCATGTGTCATCCGTCGTTAAGCCAGCACAGAAGAGCGTATCGTTTATCGTATGGATTGGCTTCGTGCGAAAAAACAGTTGTAAGCGTTCGATGACAAGTCCGACGACGGACACAAGAAAGACCGTGTACGGAAAAGCCAGACGATAGACTTCGCGCGTGGCATCTGTGTCTTCGAGTTTGCATTTGCGTTTGCCGCCACGTGCGATGAGACCGTCCCATTCCTTCGCGTTTGGTTTCCAGCGGACATGACGTGTGCAGGGCGGATGCTCGATCACAAAGACATGGCCGTTTCTATTTGGAATGTGCAATCGACAAAAGTCTGGCAGAAGCAGATGCGGCGTGGCTGTTTGAAGTGCCGAAAGCGGGACGGAAGTTCTTCCTTCATCGTCTTCATAGATGGCTAGTTCTTTGTCGCTCAGGATAATTTTTTGATCAACCATGAAGTTCTCTCTTCAGTTGTAAATGTGCATCCGCATTTAGGCGGAAGCGGTTTTTTACTATTTTTGACGAGAAATGTCAACCACTACGATTCGCGACCTCCAAGGACTCACAAGCTCAAAAAAAATCCCGCTGGTTGGGCGGGATGAGCACGTTTAGTGTTCAACGAGTTTGAGCTGGAAGAAGATCGAGGAGATCTCCGTGCCACTCTTGGTGATCAGGGAAGTTGATGAGCAGAGTGCCGTCATCCAGAAATTCTGTGATGACACCAACTTGACCTTGCTGGACACGTCCGTGGAGGAATCGTGGCGGGAATTTTGGATCAAGCATGACTCGGTGACCTTGTTCGAACGGACACGATTCAACTTCTGTGATCAGTCCGATCCACTCAGGATCGCTGGGAAAAACGACACAGACTTCGTTTTCCGTGATGGACTGAAGGATTCCCATCTCTTCTGAGCCAACATTGCCACGTCCATATTGAGGCGTGATGTCGCGGCGAATGCGGACGAGTGTGCCAAGTGTGACTTGTGCGGAAGTTTTGGTTATTGTTGGTTCGATATCAATCCGTTGAAGACGGTTTGTATAGCTGAGAGCCATTTGACCTGTTTTTGTATCGGCCTGATATCGACTGTCCAATGAGTTCCAGTTACGCGTCTCTGGGATCAGATTTGGATCTCCATTACACGCATTCGCTCCAAGGTACAAATAGACTTCAAGATTGCTGAGACAGTGGTGAACGACAAGGGCATGTGTGTTGACTGCATGAACATGTAAGTGTCCATTTCCACCTGACCGTTCTTCAATGCGCAGAATTTTCACGACATCGCCGACACGCATCATCGTTCCCATACGATCTTCGCCGACCGGATCCCCATATCCTTTCAGAGATGTCCGATCCGCAATTGCTGCAGCGAGATTCGGTGGGATATTAGTTGGTAACTCTTGTTGTTGATGTAGTGAAAAACGCGTTCCTGATGTGTTGTTTCCTGTTCCGAGTCTTTTCACTTCAGAACGAGTGAATTCTTGTCCATCCTTTTTCTGAAATGCTCTCAGACCATCTTGACTGAGAAGGACGAAATGGCCATCGGTAAACACGATCTTCATTTCAGGACGATTGTCTGCCAATTTATCAAAGCAGAGAATCGTCTGTTCTTTACCAGTCACCTTACAGATCAGTTTTTCACCGGCGTGAAGTGTGAGCGAGTCGTCTTGATAGATGTTTGTCGCTTGCTCATATCCATCCGGAAACACCCAGAGCGAATGACGGATGACGGGAATGGATTCGTTGCCATGTCTGATGAGAAGATCCACGTCGAGTGGATGTGCTCCTTGCTGTTCTGATCGTACGAGAGACTGCATCTCATACAGCGCTCCATACCGAAGAGCAAGATTTTTCTTAACGACCAAGAGATGACATCCTTGAGAAAGATCGAGAACTTTGTCGCCCAAAAGGACTCGCCGTTCATCAAACTCGTACGGCGTAACGTGAAGTGTGAGCCAGAGATCATGATCAAACAGAATGATCTCCTTCGCTTGATCTTCGAACGTCACAAAATAGACGTTTTCTTTCTGTGTGAGCGAGGCGATCTTGAGTATCTGACGTTTTCTTTCTCCTACTTGCACGACCATTCCCACACGGACACACAACTGTCCATACGTAAACGTATCGTCAGCTAACTTTGGGATAAGCACTTTGATCGATGGGAGTATCTTGCCGCCATCATACGTAATATAGATCCAGTCATCCGTGTTCAGTTTCACACGGACATCGCCTTCCGCATCTTTTTCGATGTCTGTGATTTGGTATTTCGTGTCTAGGTTCAGTCCAGGGATGTCGGTTGTATCAGTGAGGACAAAATAAGTCCGTACGCCAATTTCGATGTCCCCGAGCTTGACCGGTGGTTTGTTCGTAAATTGACAGTGACTGAAATCTTGCCAAAAATAATACTCGTCGGTTGAGGTTACAATGTCCTTAAAATAGAACAAGTACCCACCGAATTCACGCACCATAATCCGTGAGAGCTCATACGTCTCTCCAGATTTAAATGCTCGACGGATTCTGTATCCTGTATATTTGAAGTGGTCTCCAACTCGGATCAGTTTACGATCAAAAATCTGTTCGACGTCGCGACTTCGTGCCTTTGTTTTTTCCTTTTCTACGACGTCGATTTTTGTGACTTCCGGTTTTTTGACCTCCGGCACATATTCTTTCGCGGCTTTTGCTCGACGTGAGAGTTCGTCGAACGTTAATGTATTTTGTGCCGCGCGTTGATCTCTCTTGATCCCGATTTTTTCGCCGAGCGTCATCCCCATGGAAATCCAGTCCGCCTCGCAAGTCCATGCCGGACCTTTCCGACTGTGATATTCCCAATCCCACGGAGTGATGAGCTGTGGAATCCTTTTGGTGTAGATGTCATAACGCTCGAACCAGTGATCGATGAAGTTGCTGTTCCACCAATGCGTGATCAACGCTTCGGCCATTCCGTGCAGCGTATTGTTGAGATTCGGTTGATGCCTTCCAAGGCATAACTCCCCTGTATCGCTGCGCTGATTGGTGAATGCAGACCAGAACAGCTCATCCTCTAGACTTCTCAGAGGCTCTGAGCGAAACGCCGCTGTGCATGTTCCAAGCGTGAATTTATTTTCGGTTGGCTTAATCGGGAGAAGAAAAATCGTGTACGGAAAGGCGAGTCGGAAACGTGTGCGCGTCGCATCTTCTTTTGGATCGAGTCCGTACTTGCGCAAGAGTCCTCGTGACTTTACGCTTTCCCAATCTGTGCCATTGTGCAGATGTGTCCATGTCACGGTTCTGACGCAAGGAGGTTCTTCGATCACGATCCATGGAGGATAGTAGAATCGACAGTTTGGCGGAAGAATGTGTGTCTTTGCGGCATCTTGATCGGGAAACAGGATTTTTGATTCGACGCTTCGACGTGTGACTTTGAGTCGACGTGCCTCGCTGCCAGAATCCAACCGCACGCGATCAACGCGCAACTGCGCAATTCCAGAAGGCACAATCTCGATGTCTGCTTCTTCCCAAATAGGCATGGTTTCCTCTTTGATTGTAAGGAACGATTCCGATGAGTAGATCTCGACGGACAGGAGTTTTTACCTCAAAACAGGCGATCTTGTCAATAAAAAATCCTACAGTGTTGAGACTGTAGGATGAGAGAGTTTTGATGGCCTCCGTTAGGCCTTGTCGCCGGACTTCTTGACCAGTTCGAGCTGATCTCCGTCTTGGAGCGTGTAGCTCGTCTCGACTTCGACACCGTTCACGAACGGCTTTGCGGCCGGATCGATGTTGAGGAGGCCACGCAGATCGCCCATGGCGGCCTTGATGGTTTGCCCAGCGATCTGGAAGATCTGCGACGTGGCGCCGCTTGTGACGCGTACGTGGCCCGGTTCGTCCGGCGACTTCTTCTTGCCCTTGCCGACGGTTTGCCCGTCGGGAAACTGTTGCGGCTGCTGCTTCTTCTGCTGAACGGCCAGAATGGCCTCGATCAGCTGTGGATTCGACTTGTCGTTGGAGAATTCTGCGCCGACCTCTCTGCAGACGTCACGCAGGCCAAGCTTCGTCTTGTTGTGAAGCTCCGTTTCGCTGTAAACTTTCACTTTGTCACCTCTTCTTCCTTACTTGTTTCCTTGTAAATGGATGGTTTCCGTTCGACGGCCTCCACACGACCAACCAGCATGTCGAAGTAAAGCTCACCGAAGGGAGGTTTGTCAAGTGCTCCCTCGATTTCGACGAGATTGTAGAACGTGAGACACATGAGCGTGCTGACGATCGCGTTGGCGAAAAAAAGTTGCGCAGAGGAGGCTGCGCCCATCTCTTCACAGCTCATTTCGTATGGCGCTTTTCCAACTGGATTGGCTGTTTCGTCGTGTACGCTCGAGATCGAGCGTGTGACGTCCTTTCCTGCGCGGCGGATGTAGACCTGCACGTTGCCGTCGGTCATGTCGTTTCCGCCGCTCACGAGCACAGCGTTTTGCAGTGTGCCAACATAGTCGTCGATCACTTTGCGCGATCGATTGTTGTCCACACAGCAAAAGACGATCACATTCTCACCGAGCAGAAAGTCGATGTTGTCTGGAGTGAGGAATTCGCCAACAGCGGTGAATGTGACGCGATCGAATTGATCCACCAGTGATTCGACGGTCACTTCCGCTTTGTTGCCAAAGCGCTGGAACGCTTGACGCGCGGCGTTGTGTTCTTCGTAGCCGTCGCCATCAACGAGCGTGATCGTGACAGGAATGGAAGGTTTGAGATGTTGACAATAGCGACTGATGAGTGGAGCCAGATGGCCTCCCACTCCTCCGATTCCTACAATGACGACATTGAGTTCATCAAGCATCTGTATTCTCCTGTCTCTTTGTTAGTCTTCTGACGGATCCAGATCAGGGGTTTTTTCGTCCGACACTTGTGTTCCGCTTGGATTCACGCAATCCAGTTCGTCGAGTTCTGCTTGCGTATATCTCATATCTTCTTCTCTTTCTTCATCCAACTCTGCGTCTGATAATTTTCTATAATCAGCTCTGACCCGAATAACGCGTCTGCCTTTGCCCTTATATCCCTGCGAATAACTTTTGTAAACGATTTTCGACGCGGGAGTGACTGCAGGGATCCAGTCTTTCGGAAATGCGTAGGATTCGACCTGCATTCCTTCGGGAAGTTCGATGACTAATTTCGTTGTCGTGATTTCTTCGGTACCCGTTTGCACGGTTACTTTTTTGAGCCGTGAGGGGGTGACGAGAGGCGTTTTGGGCGGCAGAGTTGGCCAGCGTGCCTTCCCGAAGAATCTGTTCATCAGTTCGTAATCCGTGAGATAGACAAAAGGCGTCGTGATCGAAATGACTTCGGGCAATGGTTCCTGTACTTCGTCATTCTCGACCCACTGCGTCTCAAACGTCGGTTCTTCCGTAACCGTCACATTGAGTCGTACTCCTGCAATGTAGTCTTGCGGAAGTTTTTTGAATCGTATCCCATCGATGACCAGACTGACACTGAGCGACGGTGTTTCATCCGTCACATGTCCGAGCGTGATGTGGATCCCATCGAAGTGTTTTTCGTCTTCATGATCGCCATGGCTGTGACCTGCGCCGAAGTCACAATGACTATGAATCGTGCCGACCTTCAGCCAACCGTTGTGTGCGCCTTGAATACCATCCGTGTAGTGCACACTCGCGGATGAGGTGCGTTGATGCGGCACCACTGCGTGCCACCGTCGCTCTGTCTCCTGAAAGAACAGGATGACGTTGCATTCCGTTCTGTGCATCTTGAAGATCGTGCGCATGAAGTGCATGATCTTCATGAACAGCTCGAATGGGATCTTCTCGACGTTGAGTTCGGCCCATGGAGTGCATTTGGCCAGGCAGGGAATGGGCGCGTTGAACGGTGTGAGTGATTCCACCAGTCCTGTTCGTTTTTGCAGAAACGTTCCGTTTCCCGCCACGATGATGACAAACGGCGCATCCGGGATGAGGTCGTCTTCGTTTCGTAGAACGAAGACAGGAATTTCAATGGCCATGCGAACCTCCCACCGACGTCACAAGCTGTCGGCCTCTGGATGTTTTGCGGATGTGTCCTTGGCGAATGAGCCAAGGTTCGATTGAAAGTTCCACTTCGGTTTCCTCCATATCCAACGCTTTTGCAAGCGTGCCAAGACTTCCCACGCCATTCATACGCGTGAGCGCATCAAGATATCGGCGTTCTACTTTTCGCAAACCTTGCGCATCGTACTCGTTGAGACGCAGGAGTTCTGCGACGATTTCTGTATCGACGCGCGTTAAGTCTTTGGCTATCCTCATATCCCCGAGTTGGATGAGCAGTTCGTTGAGCGTGCGCGGATTGTTGCGCGCGTGCGCGACGAGCTCTCGCATCGCATTCGGTTCAAGAGCCAGATCAAGAATCCGTGCGGATCGATGACCGATCTCTTCCATCTCCGCAGATGTATAGAATGACAGTTCGTGCTGAAGTCCGAATCGATTGCGAAACGGTTCAAGCAGTCTGGACGGATTGGTGGTCGCGCCAATGATCGTCACTTGGGCCGCTGGAACACTCGTGCGTTCCTTTCGACCCTGTCGACGTTCACTGATCGGAACACGTCCATCTTCCATCACACTATACAGCGTTTCCTGAGCCGCGTTGCTTAGCCCATGGATTTCGTCGATGAAAATCACCTGGCCGGTTTGCCAGTTCAATACTTCGGCCGTGACATCGACCGGAGTTCGCAATTGTGTTCCCACAAGCAGTCGCACAGATGTTTTCAGTTCGTGGGCGATGACAAGTGCGAGCGTTGTCTTGCCAAGGCCGCGTGGGCCGGACAAAAGGATGTGGCGTAGCGTCGTGCGTCGTATTTTTGCTGCGGTGATTGCGTTGCACATCAACTCTTTGAAGTTCTGATGACCGATGACGTCTTCAAAGGATTCGGGACGCAGGCAGAGACGCTTTTCACCCGTGATTTCCACAGGACTTGTTGCATCTTCTCGAATTCTCGCGGCCAGAGCTTTGCGCAGGGCAGGGGGCAGATTGGTTGCTGTGAGATCATCTGCTTCCAGCGCGACGGCAATTGTTTTGACTCCAGCGCCTGCGTGACGAACAGCGAGCAGGACTCGTGCACAAGCCTCGTTGGCATCCGCTTCGCCGATGGATTGGAAATAAGGACGGACAATTTCTGCGACTACTGTCACAAGAGACATGGCATTTTCCTCGTTCAATTGGAGAGAACTTCCCGGTTTTTATTTTTCAAATGCGGGACGCTGTTTTTTACAGGAAAGTTTGATTGGAGTCAAGTTGGGGGTCAGGCCTTCGATCGTCGATTTTAAAATCGACGATCGAAGGCCTGACCCCTCGGAGAATAAAAAAACGCGATGGAGATTCCATCGCGTGAGGTTGCGCGCTTGTGCGTGCTTACCGCCTGCGGTTCGCTGCGGGACGTGCGGGCCGATCCAGCGGCTTGACCAGCACGATCGGCTGACCCGTGGCCTTGCGCTTCTGAAGCTCGAGTTGGGCCGAGGCCCAGTACGGGTCCTGCGCATTTCCGAGCGCGGAGTGGATCTGCATGAGCGCCGGATCCGTCGCTTCCGGCACATCGCAGAGCACCTGTTGCACATGCACCCAGGCCAGCTCGCGCACCGAAGTCTCGTAGGACTTCCAGTTGCGCGCGCAGGTCGGGCAGTGCTCATCCTCTCCGACGAGATGGCACTCGTGGATCGGGCAGATTGCGAGCGCGAGATCCGGCAGCTCGCCGGAACGCAGCAGCTCCATCAGTCGACCTTCGACCATCGTGCGATCGCCGACCTCGACGCTCTGCTTCAAGAGCTGGAGGACTCCGAGTGTGCGGTCGACGTCGATCCGAAGCGTCGCGTTGTCGGCGAACACGATGAACGGCTTGCCGCCACTGCGCTTGTGCAACTCGCCCACGACGTCGTCGCGACCGAGCGGTTCGTAGTTCTGCAGGAGCACGCGATCACTGAGCGCTCCGACGTTGCCGAAGGCCAGCGCGAACTCCGCGACTCCGCCCTCGAAGTTGCCGACGCGCATCTCGGCGCCGCCTCCTTCGGGCTTGGCCGCCGCTTCCTTCTCGCCGCGCCACAGCTTGGCGATCGCGCGCGCGAGCGCCACCGGAACACCAGCCGCGCTGACGTCCTCGTAGGACAGCTCAGCCGCCGCACTCGGCACTCCGGCTCCGCTTTGCGCGAGCGCGGCGCAGACCGCGTCCACGTTGAGTGCGCCTCCTTCGCCGACACTCTCGTTGTAACTGGTCAGGAGACTCCTGACCGCCTTTTCCTTGTGTATGGCCATTTTTCTTACCTCCGTAAACCCAGTGCCTCTTGCTCGACTCTCTCACTCGAGGCCCAGGAATCAATGAGAAACTACCAAATGGTTGTTTGACTGTCAAACGTGTTATCATGAAATTTCTATGTCCTTCGAGATTTTTTCTGTTTCGCCCGTGCTTTTATGGATGTTGCTTTTTTTGAACGCGCTGACATTTGTATTGATGTTTTTGGATAAATGGTTTGCTCATGCTCGCATGCGTCGGGTTCCGGAGAGATTGTTTTATCTACTTACGTTTTTGGGAGGTTCTCTTGGAATGCTGCTTGGTATGTTTCTCTTTCGCCACAAAACAAAAAAACTTTCGTTTCAATTGATCGTCGGTATCCTGATTCTCGTTCAGATCGCTTTGTTCGTCTGGCTCGTTGTCCCCGTGTTATAATGCGTTCATGCTCGCACGATTGACGGAAAAAACGTTTTATCAATATCTCAAATGTCCGAATTGGGTTTATTTTGATGTCCACGGCCTTGATCCTCAAATACAGCATCCCATTTTGAACACATTGATTGATGATGGTTTGATTGACGAGAAACAACGCGAGTTGATTTCGGATCGCGAAGATCTCGTTGAGGTTACAGCGGAAGATCCGGACGATGCGTTCCGACAAACACTTGCGTTTATGGCGGAGGGACGGCAAACGATTTTTCACGGGGTTCTGGTGGACAAGCATTGGGTTGGTCATCCGGATATTCTTGAAAAAGTTGAAGGCCGTTCTCGACTCGGGAACTATTATTATGTGGCGGTTGATTTGAAGCGCACACGTTTCATCCGCGACGATCATCAATTTCAAGGATGTTTTTACGCGGAATTGTTACAACGGATCCAAAAAACAAAACCCGTTCTCGGATATATCACCACGCCTGATAAAATCGTTCTTTCTTATTCCATCGATGAGTTTGAAGGGCACTATGCGCTCACGCTTGATGAAATCGAAAAAGTGATTGCGGGGAAGCGTCCCGTTCATTTTCTTACGTCCGGATGCAAACAGTCTCCATGGTTTGCGGAATGTAAACAAGAATCAGAGTCCTGTGAGGATGTGTCGTTGTTGAATCGTGTTTGGCGAAAAGAAGTGGCGCTTTTGCGAGCAGGTGGAGTCGCGACGATTTCACAACTAGCCTTGTTGTCCATCGTTCAGCTGGAAAAAATGGCACCGGATGTGAGTCCCGCACGACTTGAAGTCATGCGCGATCAGGCACTTGCGATTCATGAGCGCAGACACATCATTCGAGGATCTGTGGAATTTCCCTCAGCGAAAACAGAAGTTTTTTTTGATATTGAAAGTGATCCACTGCGAGACTTCGATTATTTGTTTGGCGTCCTTGTGGTGACGCAAGGCCACGAAACGTACGAACCGTTTCTCGCACAATCACCAAAACAGGAGCAGAAAATGTGGGAGGAGTTTGTCTCATTTGTGGAGCAACATCTGGACGCTCCGATCTATCATTATGGATGGTTTGAAGTGGAAGTGGTCCGCAGATTTAGCGCAAAGTACGGGATCTCAGAAATTGCCAAAGAAGCGCTTGAGGCAAACATGATGGATGTGTTGGAACTGTTGCGTCCCGCCGTCATTTTTCCCTTGTCGTTTTACTCGCTCAAAGACATTGCCACCTATTTAGGTTTTACCTGGCGGGCGGACGATGCTTCGGGGGCAAATTCGGTGATTTGGTTTGAAGAATGGTTGAAAAAGAAATCACCCACGCTCATTCAAAAGATTTTAGAGTATAATGAAGATGATGTACGTGCCACGTATCAAGTTCAGAGATGGCTCAGACAAAATGCAACATAAAAATATGAAATTCATGCGAAACTTTATTGTCATCGTCGTGATCGTGACGGTTGTTTACACACAGCGCACGCTTATTTCAGATTGGTGGAAAGCACAACAAAAACCCACATTACCTGTTGCGGTTGAGTATAAACAGTTAGAGAAAAAGTTTGTGGATGTAAAAGCGGCAGGAGAAAAAAAGCAAGTTACGCAGATAAAAGAAGTCACGGAAGAGTCAAAAAAAACAGAAGTCGTGGCAGTCGCGCCTGCTGAACTGCCAAGTGAAAAGATCGTCGAAAAAACCGAAGTGGTGGTAACCAATTCGGAAGCAATCTCCACTTCCATTAATTTAGCGATTCCGTTTACTCCTCAAGCACCGGACGGAAATTGGAAACCACCATTTAAGGAAGCGTGCGAGGAAACCTCTGTCTACATGGTGCATGCCTTTTTTAGTGGTGTGAAAGAAGGAGCGATTACGTCAGAGATGGCAGAGAATGAAATTCAGAAAATTGTTGCCTTTGAAAATAATTTGTTTGGCTATTATGAAGATACCACCGCCGAGCAAACAGCGACGTTTGCCGAATTGATGTTTGGCTATCAAACGGAATTGATTCAAAATCCAACCGTGGAGCAAATCAAAGCACAATTAAATCTCGGACGTCCCGTGATTGTTCCCGCCGCCGGGAGACTGCTCGGCAATCCTTATTACACCGCACCCGGTCCGATTTATCACATGCTCGTGATTCGCGGGTACACGGCAGATGGAAAATTTATTACCAATGATCCAGGGACCAGACAGGGAAAGGCTTATTTGTATGATTTTGAAACATTCATGAATGCGATTCATGATTGGAATGGAGGAGAGGAAATAACGCAAGGGAAAAAAGTTGTGCTTGTTCTTTATCCCTCGTGATATGGATTATGTTTTGGGAGGCGCGCTTGGTTCGTTGTTGTCGTTCGTGTTCGCGATCCCCGCGATATTTTTGGAAACGAAAAAGCATTCAGCTTCTCATGATGCTCCGATGGTCGTTGAACTTCATCGCGTGTTTGGTCGTACACTCAAACATCGTGAAGCCTTTTTGATCGGCTTGCTGATCCATGTCATCACGGGATTTTTATTTGGATTTGTGTATGTTTTGTTTGTGAAACATGAATGGTTATTTATCACTCATGAACCGTACACGCCATTTTCGCTGTTTTTTTATACGATCTCGAGCTGGTTGTTTATTGGAATGATTTTGTATCCGGCCCTCGGCATGGGATTTTTTGCTCGCAAAGAGGGGTCACATGTCTGGCTTGAGACGATCGTTTCACAACTCATTCTCGGACTGTGTTTTTGGTTCTCGGTACAATTTTATCAACCATCATTTTTTGTGTAGCTTCATGGGGTCAGGCCTTCGATCGTCGATTTTAAAATCGACGATCGAAGGCCTGACCCCCTTTATGCATTCCGTTTCCGTTTCCCAGTTTCTCCTTTTGGTAAATGAATCCCTGCGACTCATTCCGTCGCAGGATTTTGTTGTCGAAGGTGAAATTTCTGATTTTCGTATCGCGCAAGAAAAATGGGTCAGTTTTGATTTGAAGGATGAAAAGGAGGAAGCGATCCTCAAATGTTTTATGACGACGTGGCAGTTGAAGGTTGCGATTGAAGATGGAATGCGCGTTCAGATTAAAGGTTATCCGAAAGTGTATGAACGATATGGTCAATTTAAAATGAATGTCACAGAGGTGGAACCGGTGGGGGAGGGTGCTCTGCGTCGTGCTTACGAACTCGTCAAAAAAAAACTGGAACAAGAAGGTTTTTTTGAGGAGACACGTAAGCGTACAATTCCGCGTTTTCCAGAACGTGTCGGCCTCATCACGTCGCGTGATGCTGCCGCGTATGGAGATTTTATCCGTGTCATGAACAATCGCTGGGGTGGGGTGGATGTCTTGTTTACCCATGTCCATGTGCAAGGTCGTGAGGCGGTGCCGGAAATCCTCCATGCGTTTTCTTTTTTTAATGCGCTCTCAGTTGAAGAGCGTCCTGACGTTCTTGTGCTGACACGCGGTGGGGGAGGGCTTGAGGATTTGCACGCGTTTAACGATGAGTCTGTCGCGCGCGCGGTTTTTGGTTCTGTGATTCCTGTGGTGTGTGCCGTCGGACATGAACGTGACGAATCGTTGTGTGATTTTGTGGCGGATGTGCGAGCGTCCACGCCTTCAAATGCCGCCGAACGTGTTGTTCCCAATCGTCAGGAGATTCTCTACGAAATGCAAACGATGACTCGACATACACAAAGTCGTTTGCAAGATCACATCGAACAATACACATTGCTTATGCATCGCGCGACGCAACTGTTTGGATTTATTTTGGAACGACATCAAACGCGCATAAAATCTCTTTTCCAGATTTTTTTACAGCGCGTTTCTTCCTGGCCCGTGTTGATCAATGAGAAAGTGAAGTCTCTGGAACGTGTGTTACGACAATTGGATCCAACGCGTATTTTAGGTCGAGGATATAGTATTGTTCGAGTCGGTGGAAAAATTTTGAAACAATCGTCTACACTTGAAATCGGCTCGCGAGTCCATGTACAATTAAGCGCAGGTTCATTTGACGCAGAGGTCGCTGGAGTTGATGGAAAGAGTCAACAACGACTGGTATAAAAAGAAAAGGCGTTAAAGGCTTTAAGGGCTGTAAAGGCTGTGTAGGCTATGTCTCCAAAAAAGAAATCCACGAATTTTACGACGGCATTTGAGGAACTCGAACAAATCACTGCATGGTTTGATTCTGAAGAGTCTTTGGATTTGGATGAAGGATTGAAGAAATTTGAGCGTGGACTCTTAATAGCGGATCAGCTCAAAAAGAAATTGGAAGAGGTCCAAAATACGGTGCAAGAAATTAAGCTAAAATTTCAAGATATATGAGCTATCTCCTTTTTCGATGGGTGATTAACGCGATCGGACTCATGCTCGTTGCTTATCTTGTTCCAGGAATTGAAGTCGCGTCTTTATATACCGCACTCATCGCCGCATTTGTGCTTGGTCTTGCCAATGCACTTGTCCGTCCCATTTTATTTATTCTCACTCTTCCTGTCACGATTCTCACCTTGGGATTGTTCAGTTTCGTCTTGAACGCCCTCATGGTTTGGCTTGTCTCGACGGTCGTAAAAGGGTTTGAAGTGCAAGGATTTATTCCCGCATTTTTAGCCGCGCTCTTTTTGTGGGTTCTAAGCCTCTTGACCAATTGGCTTATTGATCAAGCAAAAGAATCATGAAACCATCAACACTTGTCATTTCTGTCGGTGGTTCACTGGTTGTTCCTGCTGGCGGCATCGACACGAAATTTTTGAAGGCTTTTAAACAACTCATTTACCGCCACGTGGAAAAGGGTTGGCGATTTGTGATCGTCGTTGGTGGAGGAGGAACCGCGCGCGCGTATCAACAAGCGGCACGATCCATTGGGCAACTTCAGCGTGATGATATCGATTGGCTAGGGATTCACTCGACGCGTCTGAATGGACATCTTTTGCGAACCGTTTTGCGTGATGTTGCGCATCCTGTGATGATGAAAGATCCAACCGCTCCACTGACAAGATGGAAACATCCTGTGCTCATTGCGGCGGGATGGAAACCGGGATGGTCTACGGATTATGTCGCCACGCGACTAGCCAAACGACTTCACGCCACGCAGGTTATCAACCTTTCCAACATTGATTACGTTTACGATAAAGATCCAAACAAATTTTCCGACGCAAAAGCGATTCGTGAGATTGAATGGAAAGATTTTCGAAAGATCGTTGGAAATACGTGGGATCCTGGCATGAACGTTCCATTTGATCCCGTTGCCTCGCGTCTTGCGCATCAAAACGGAATCACGGTCGCGCTCCTGAATGGGAAAAACATCAAAAATTTAGACTGTTTGTTCAATGGAAAGAAATTCATCGGAACACTTATTCATTAACCGTCAATCTCTGATCCTTGACAGCCGTCGAGGATTTTTTTATACTAGTGTCGAACTAAAGATTCGCCGTAGACAACGGGTTGCCAAGAGGCATAAGTCCCGTCGAGGTGAGACAGACACCTTTGGTGTTTGGATCAACTACGGATGCGATCCGTAGTTTTTATTTAAACAAAACATTCACCATTTGGCCCACTTTGGGCTTACGGGGCCCCTCTGCTTTGTCGCCGTATGTTGCATACGGCTCTGGCAGCAAGTTTCCCCGTGCACCCAAATTGGACTCAAATGGAGAATGTTTTGAAAAGGTCGAAAAAATAGTTACAAGTTACATTAGCTCCTATGCCAAAAACACGTGTACAAAAAGAAGTGATCATCAATGAGCTCGCAGAAAAATTGTCGCGTATCAAGTCCGCCGTGTTTACCTCCGTGTCTGGATACACCATGGACGACGCCAATGCTCTGCGTAAAAAAGGAGCAGAACAAGGCGTTGACGTTATGGTCGCGAAGAAAACATTGTTACTTCGCGCGCTTGAGAAAAACGGATTTACTCCGGCCAAAGACGAACTCGAAGGCAGTATTCTCACCACCTTTGGATACAACGATGAAGTCTCCGCCGCGAAATTGATTTCTACATTCGCAAAAGGACGTGAAGGAATCAAAATGGTCGGTGGAATTTTAGAAGGTCGGCTGGTCAACGGCGAAGCGGTGAAGCAACTCGCGTCTTTGCCAAGTCGCGAAGAACTGTACGCCAAGCTCGTCGGTTCGCTCAATGCGCCTATTTCCGGATTCGTGAACGTCATGGCCGGCAATTTGCGAAGTCTCGTCTATGTCCTCAGTGCGATTAAAGACGCAAAAACTAACTCCTAATCCCTTCCGAATATGTCCGACGAAACACAAGAAGCCGCGGTTGAAGTTCCCGCAAAGTTTAAAGAGTTGATTGAAAAAATCGAGCAGATGTCCGTTTTGGATCTCGCTGATTTGGTAAAAGTGCTTGAAAAGAAATTTGGCGTCAGTGCCTCTGCGCCTGCCATGATGATGGCCGCAGGTGCTGGAGCTGGAGCCGCCGCGGTTGAAGAGAAAACATCTTTTGATGTCGAAATCACTGCCGCAGGAGACAACAAAATCGGCGCGATTAAAGCGGTTCGTGCGATCACGGGTCTTGGTCTCAAAGAGGCAAAAGATCTCGTAGACGGAGCTCCAAAAATGGTCAAAGAAGGTGTGACAAAAGAACAAGCAGAAGCGTTGAAGAAACAACTCACCGAAGCAGGTGCCGTTGCAACGATTAAATAGACAAAAAACAGAGCCTATGAAAGGCTCTGTTTTTTTATTGCGTGATGTGACTTGGGGCGATGGAGTAGATTTTGGATCCGGATAAAAGGTAGATTGCGTAGGCAGATTCATCTACGATGATATCTGTGAGTGAAGAAAATGATTCTGAACGATACTGAACGACAAAAGCTCCGGTTTCTTTATGAAAGACGATCACGCGTTTTGTATCCGGTTCAAGAACATAGAGATACTGGCTTTCCGCGTCGGTCCAGATATCTGTGGCGTTGGTGATAGGCGGATCAACGATGCCAATATCCCACTGCGCCTCACTTCCATTGTTGAATCTTGGAATCTGTCCATTTTTTTTCAAGATGTACACGGTGCCATCAATCGTGAATGCGCGTGCGTCGGCTAGAGTCGTCGTTTTGGCAGTGATCCAGGCAGAGGGACTGGGAAATGCGTCCCCGGTGCGGGCGGAACGATACAATTGACCGTCCGCGCCCGAAAGGATTAGAACATAGAGTCTTCCCGCATAACCCATCAAATCCACGAGTGATCCTTCTGGTTTGGTGAAGTTGATGATTTCTTGTTTTGATTCCGTCCGATTAAATTCAAGGATCGTTTGATCTTTCGTTAAAGAATAGACGCGTTTGTCATCTGATGTTGCGACCAACGTCAGTTGTGGAATCGTCATTTGAGTGCTTGCCGGTTTGAGTACTTTTTGTGTTCGATCCAGTTGGTACACACGTCCATCAGAGGAAAAGACGTACAATTCATTTTCTGCTTTGACAAATGATTGTCCAAAAATACCATCGGAAAGTGTGGCGAGGTCTCCGAGCAGTGCCGGATTTGGAACAGTGATGAGATGTCGAATATCATCTGTCGCCAGTTGAATTTGATTCTTCAGTTCAGCGACTTTTTTCGCACGTTCTTCCGTATCAACGGGAAGTTCATCTATCTGCGCGCTTGCCGTGATGTACAAACTCCTTGCTTGGTTTTCATCTTTATAGATGACGGCTCCGGCTCCGCGTTCTATCGTATCCTCAATTTTTTCCAATTGAGATTCATAGGATTTTTTTTCTTGAGCGCGCGCACGTGCCGTTGAAAACAGAGAGATACTCATGAACAAAATCAGGATCACAACCACAATACCGGCAAGCAAAAATTTTGTGGATTTTTTCATTCCAAAAAGAGATTTTATCGTTCCACTCACGGCCTGAACGGTCGTTGCACGTCGTCCATTGCCCGTTTTTATATGCCGAGTGGCTTGAACCGATTTCCAAATGAGCCCACGGATCCATTGCCACGCAAGACGCATGATTCCATGTTTTTGAGAGATTGTTCGGATAAACCTCGAATGATTTTTGAATTTCTCCCACGCGCGAGACAACGAGACAAACAACAATCCAATCCCAGAGCTTTGGTCGGCAAGCAGATGTTGGGTTTCTTCCTCTTTTTCCTTCAAGTGTTGCACAGAAACCTGTGACTGTGGTGTCGCGTGTGTTTCAACGGTGATTTTTTGTCGCCGTTCACCCATCTTGATGACAATGAGCAGAAGAGGAGTTTTGAGGGGGAAGTATTGTCTGATTTTTTCGATTGAGCTCAGAGGAGGTAATGTGGTGAGTAGGGCGTTCAATTCATCCGCTTCAATCGTCCGTTGAATGTCTTGATTGCAAATCGTAAAAACATCTCCATCTTGCAGATCACCGTCGAGCACAACAGCGAATGCCTTTTCCCAGGTCGGAAGCGCTTGCTCTGTCTGAATACCTCGAAACAAATTAAATATTTGATAATTTTGTGAGGGTTTGCGATGAAGGAAGAGTGCGGTGAGATCACCTGTGCCGGAAAAGTACATTTGTTCATCGCAGGCAATTCCGACAACGGCATCAAATTGTCCAATCGGCACATGCCATCTCCCCTCTTTCACCTGACTTGCCAGTCCTTCATTCAATGCACCCAAAAATTGTTCAAAACGATATTGGGCATTCGCTTCTGTTCCAAATGAGGAAGCAAGGCGTTGTGCCTCCTGAGACAAGTAAAGACTTAAGATTTTTGTATCGTCATTTTGTTTCTTTGTTCTGATAATTAAAAACACAAATCCTTCACGGGATTCAAGCGGCAAAAGTAAGGATGTGCCTTCCTGAACTTCTTCTATTGATTTTGGCTGATATTCTCCTGCTTTCATGAGAACGTTCATAGATTGGATTGCTCTCTCAATAAGGTTTGTGTACATTATACTCGTACAGGGGTCTCTGTAAAATGGCTCTTAGCGGGTGTTTCGGATCATTATGGGAAAACAAGGATTTAAGCTCGAACAACTGTTTGGTTCAAAGACACGCGCACGCTTGATGGGTTTGTTCTTACAGTATCCGAAGGAACTTTTTTTTGTTCGTGAACTCACACGGCGTATTGATGCGCAACTCAATTCAGTCCGACGCGAACTGAAAAATTTGATTGAAATGGGAATTATTTCGGAAAAACAATCTGAAAATAAAAAAGGCTTGCAAGCATTGGCGGAAAAGAAAAAGTATTATACGGCAAACAGTGAGCACATTCTTTTTGAGGATCTTCGATCATTGTTTCAAAAGGTGCATATTCTTTTGAAACAAAATCTTGTGCAAGAAATTGAAGCGACAGGTGAAATTTTTTATTTTGCTTTCACGGGACGATTTGTTGATATGCCCGACATTCCCACGGATTTATTTATTGTGGGCTCAGTGAAGCAATCAGATCTGGAAAAATTGATTGCGAAGTTTGAAGAAGAATTTTCTTACGAAATTAATTATACACTGATGCCGAAGGATGAATTTTTAGATCGTAAACAGGTCGCAGATCGTTTTCTCACCTCTATTTTGAATGGAGAAAAAGTGGTCATGATCAATCGTCTTTCCGTATGAAACTTTTTGTGTGTGCACAGGACCTTGGATTTTTTTGGATCGGACTCTTTTCGCATCAATCGTTTACCATTTTGGAAAAAAAAGAGGTTGCTCCGGAGCGTTATCTTTTTTCCCTCGATCAGTTTTTGAAGGAACATTCGATTATCTTGAAAAATCTTGAAGGAGTGATCATTGTTACCGGTCCCGGATCGTTTACAAGCAGTCGTATCAGTCTTACAATTGTAAATGGTATACACTTTTCTCATCAAATTCCGCTTTTTACGCTTTCCAATCCGGAATATCTTCCTCCAGAAGAACTGATGCGAAGAACTCATGCAATTCATTTAGCCTCGCCAGACGAATACGCTCATGTTTCTTACGCTCGCCCAGCCCATATCACCTAATAGTCATCACACTATAATTCTCAATTCTTAAATTCTCCCCCTATGAATTTCACCGATATTCTTCAAGGACCACTTCTTCAACTTTGGGAAACCGTTGTGGCTTATCTTCCAAATCTTATCGGAGCAATCGTCGTTTTTGTGCTTGGGATGATTCTTGCGGTCGCTTTGCGAAGCGTGATTGAACAAGTGATCAAACTTTTGCGTATTGATGAGCTTGCGTCGCGACTGGAGATCAAATCACAATTTGAGCGGATCGGCGTACATTTGCACATCGGTCGACTTCTTGGCTGGATCGTGAAATGGTTTTTCATCATCGTGGCTCTTATTGCCGCAACCGATATTTTGGGATGGGATCAACTCACTTCGTATCTGAAAGAAATTGTCCTTTTTATTCCAAACGTCATTATTGCCGTGATCATTTTACTCGCCGGTATTTTACTCGCGAATTTTGTACAGGGAATTGTGAAGTCGTCTGTGGAAGCCGCACAGCTCACATCCGCGGGATTTTTGTCAGGCATTGCGAAGTGGGCAATTCTTGTGTTCAGTTTTATGGCGGCGCTTGTTCAGTTACAAATTGCTCCTGATTTAATCCGCGTTCTTTTCACAGGTTTGGTGTTTATGATCGCGCTTGCGGGAGGACTCGCATTTGGTCTTGGTGGTCGTGATCAGGCTGAAAAGTTATTGATGCGTCTGAGAAAAGATATCACTTCCGATCGTTCATGAGTTCTTCTTATCATTACGGACAGATGCGATTTTGGGAAATGTTCCCCGGCCTGTTGGTTTGGGGAACTTTTTTGCTTGCGATCGTTTGTTCTTTTCTTCAACCACTCTGGGTCATTATTTTTATTATCGTCTTTGATCTTTTGTGGTTGTTTCGTGTTTTGTATTTCAACATTTTTACGGTGATTGCGTGGGTTCAGTATCGGCGCACCTTAAACACAAACTGGACGGAAAAACTTTCCTCCATTCCAGCGGCAAAAAATATCGTTCATCTCCTCTTTCTTCCGACTTATCAGGAAGAATACGAAATTATTCAGGCGACTCTTCATTCTCTCACACAAAACACGTTATCCTTACAGCAATTGATCGTTGTGTTATGCGGAGAAGAAGCTGATCAGGTTCGATTTTCTGAGATTGCAGAGCGCGCACAGAGAGAATTCGGATTACGTTTTAAACGCCTTTATACGACCGTGCATCCAAATGGGCTGTCAGATGAAATCCCGGGAAAAGGTTCCAATTTACATTGGGCTGGCATGGAGATTGCAGAGCGACTTTCGCGAGATTTTCCCAAGCTGAAGGATGAGGATGTGGTGGTGTCCGCGTTTGATGTGGATACAATCGCACACGCACAGTATTTTTCTTATTTGACCTATTTGTACTGTACGATTCCAAATCCCACGCGCAGTTCCTATCAACCCGTTGCGCTTTTTTCAAATAATATTTGGACCGCATCGGCACCGGTACGTATTGGCGCGTTTGGCACGACATTTTGGTTGTTTGGAGAATTGGCACGACCGGATCGTTTATGGACTTTTTCCTCTCATTCAATGCCGTGGGTAATGCTCAAAGACGTTGGGTTTTGGCAAAAGGATATCGTGAGTGAGGATTCACGTATTTTTATGCAGGCATTTTTGCATTATCATGGTGATTATAGAGTCACTCCATTGTATCTGCCGGTTTCGATGGATGCCGTGAAGGGGAAAACGTATGTGGATTCTTTAAAGGCGCTGTATGTTCAGATGCGTCGGTGGGCGTGGGGTGTCGAGCACTTGCCCTACATTATTAACGGATTTCGTCACGATAAGTTGATTCCACTTCGGAAAAAAATGATTTATGTGTTCAATCATATTGAAGGGATGTATACCTGGGCAACGGCTCCCATTCTCATGTTTATTTTAGGATGGCTTCCTTTGCAACTTGCTCATGGACAATCAAATGCACTTGTCCAAGCCGCTCCTTTTACTCTCGAGCAACTCATGCGTTTTGCGATGATTGGTGTTCTCGTTTCCGCGGTTCTGGCATTGACGCTCCTTCCTCGTCGGCCTCAGGACGTGGGAAAATATACCTGGCTCGTCATGATTTTTCAGTGGGCTCTTTTGCCCATCACGTTTATCGTGTTTGGATCTTTTCCCGCGATTGAGGCTCAAACGCGCTTGATGCTCGGAAAATATTTAGGATTTCATGTAACCAAGAAAATGCGACTGTAATGTATGCCATCTCGTTTATCCATTCATATTGTGTCGTGGAATTCCATGCGTTTTATTCCGGATTTGCTACGGACACTCACCAAGCAAACATTTCAGGATTTTACGGTTTTGCTGATTGATAACGGATCAACAGATGGCATTGAAGCATTTATCAAAAAAGAATACCCGCAGATTGCTTTTCTGCGCAATGCGCGGAATTTGGGATTTTGTGGCGCGCATAATCAAGGGATTCGTTATGTCCTGGAGCACTGGAAGATGGAGGATTGGCATGATCGATTTATTTTGATTACGAATCCAGATATTATTTTAACTCCGACATTTCTTGAAGGACTCATGAAGGAAGTGGATTTGTATCCGTCTGTCGGTGCGTTTGGCGGAAAATTGCGCCGCGCGTTTGGAGAACAGGTGGAGGATGAGGTCTCACGGGAAACGATTCAATCGGATTTGATCGATTCCACCGGCTTGCGCACACACAAAAATTATTCATTTACCGATCGTGGCGCGGGAGAGATGGACACAGGACAGTATGATCAACAAAGAGAAGTGTTCGGACTTTCCGGAGCGCTCGTTCTGTATCGAGCTTCCGCGCTCGCGGATGTTCGTTATCAGGAGGAGATTTTTGATCATGATTTTTTTGCGTATAAAGAAGATGTTGATTTGGCCTGGCGACTTCAGCAGGCGGGATGGAGTGCTCGCTATGTGCCGGAGGCACTCGCGTTTCATTATCGTGGGATGTATGGCAAAGAACAGTCCGGGTTTTTTGCGCGTATAAAAAATCGTTATGCAAAATCCCGAATCCGAAGTTATTATTCGAATCGCAATCAGTGGCTGTTGCTCATAAAAAATTTACGACTGTTGAACGCATTTATCGCATCTCCCAGAATTTTCTGTTTGGAGTTTTGTCGTTTGCTTTACACCGTTTTTTTTGAAACAAAAAATCTTCGAGGCTTTTGGGACGCGACATCACTGCTTCCACGCATGATCAAAAAGCGTTTGCACGCCAAAAAGCACCGAAGACGTTCGGCCAAAGAACTGCGACAATGGTTTTCGTGAGATATGAAAAAAGACGTCTCTCTTTTAATTGTCCATTTCAATACCCCGGGTCTTTTGAGACAAACACTCAAGGGAATTTTTGATTCTCATCCGAAAATCAGTTTTGAGGTGATCGTGGTGGATAACAATCCACACATGCGCGTTCTGCCTTGGGTCAAAAAAGAGTTTCCGCTCACGACCATTATTTCTACGCAGGAAAATATCGGATTTGGACGTGGAATGAATTTAGCGATGCAGAAGGCAAACGCGCGTTATATTTTTGTGTTCAATCCGGACATCGCCATGTTTGAAGGAGTCCTCGAAGCGCTCACAAGTTACATGGACTTACATCCTGACATCGGCATGCTTGGGCCAAAATTGCTTTATCCCGATCGTCGTTTGCAACAGAGCTGTTATCGTTTCATGAAATCCAACATTATTTTTTATCGTCGCGTGCCGGGAATACGGTCTTTGCCATTTGCCAAACGCGCGGTCGCTCACTATCAAATGACAGAATGGGATCATGAGTCTATTCGTGACGTGGATTATTTGCTTGGAGCCGCGATGTTTGTCCGTACAGAGGCGATCACTCAGGTGGGCGGATTTGACGAGGCTTTTTTCGTGTATTTTGAAGATCAAGATTGGTGCCGACGTTTTTGGCTTGCGAAGTGGCGGGTTGTGTATCATCCGGGCGTTTGTTTGATTCATTATCATCGTCGAGAAACCGCAGAAGGTTCTTTTTTCGCGCAGATCAAAAATCCACTCACACGCATTCAGTTGCAAAGTGCGTTATACTACTATCGAAAGTATAAGGGACAATCCCATCCACGTCATGACTCACACACCAACATTTCTCCATGAGACACACCCAACCGCTTTACATCGTCGCAATCGTCGGACGCAAAAGCTCAAAGGTGTTCTCACTGTTTTTATCGTGCTTATCGTCGGCTGGTTGGCTGTATTTCTTTTTGCCATCGGACAAATCGGCGCGGCGGCATTTGAGGTAAAAGATGCCTTATTGGAGGTGAAACGAAGTGCGGAAGTGCTCGATTTTACCGCCGGAACAAAACAACTGGAGCGAGCACAAAAGGGGATAGAACGTAGCGAACACGGCTTTACTCTTTTAGAAAACGTGTTTTTTTTCCAAGTGTTCAGAGAGGAATTTCAGAGTTTTGGACGTACACTTGATTCAACCAAGCAACTCATACATTCACTGACATCTCTTTTTGCCTTAGGCGAAGATGTGATGCAACTTGCAGGCATTCATGAAACAACTGTTCTTGGACTCACCACTCGCATCGCTCCTTCAGTTTCCTTTGAAGAACTTCCCTCAGGGACCAAACAAGCTATTTTAGAACGTCTCAGTACCGCTTCCAATGATTTTGATTTGTTGGCTTCTCGTATCACTATTACAAATGAAGAAGTTGCGGCTTTGCGCGCACAGTCGCTCGCGGCTCCTTTTTTAAGCGCACTGGATCCATTTTTGCGACGCATGGAATCCATAGGAAAAGAACTTCGAGTCGCGTCGGTGTTCGTCCATTTATTGCCTGAACTTGCGGGACTTCGAGGTGAGAGAACACATCTGCTTTTATTTTTAAACAACGATGAACTTCGTCCCGGTGGAGGATTTATTGGAACGTATGGACTCATGCGCATGAAACAAGGTGAAGTGCTTTCTTTACAAACAAAGGATGTGTACGCGCTCGATTCCGCTATTGCGTCTCAGATTCATCTTGATCCTCCCGCTCCACTTAAAAACAGTGGAGTCACATCCGCTTGGTTTTTACGCGATGCAAACTGGAGTCCGGACTTTGCGGTGAGCGCACAGCAGGTCGCCGCGATGTTTGAACAGGAATCCGCTTTATTGCCTCCCGATTCACTCATTCCGGCAAGTACACACATCGATTCCGTGATCGGTTTTACTCCGACCGTTGCCGCCTCACTTCTCACACTTCTTGGACCGATTGAAATTGCGGGTCAAACATTTACCGCTGAAAATGTCCCGGATCTTATTGAGTATGAAGTGGAGCAAGGTTATGAAGAACGTGGCGTGCCTTATCTTCAACGAAAGGAAATTCTCGCGGATCTTGTTTCTGAGGTTCAAAAACGCTTAGTTAAGCTTCCGTTTTCTGAGTGGACATCCGTTCTGGATCTTCTTTCTCACGGTTTTGAATCAAAACAGATTGCGCTCTATACCAAACAGGAGTCCATGCAAAAATTGATTGGCGAGGTGGGATGGGGAGGAGTTCTGCGACCGCAAACGACGGATGTGCAAATGCTTGTGGATGCAAATTTAGGGAGTCTCAAGACAGATCCGGTCGTTTCTCGCGCGATCGAGTATTCGCTTTTTAGAAATGAAAGTGGAAAATGGATTGGCCGCACACGGATTACTTACACACACAACGGGAGTTTTGATTGGCGAACAACGCGTTATCAAAGTTATACGCGTCTTTATGTTCCTGTAGGTTCACAACTCATACGAATGGAAGCAGGAGTGCAGAATATTTCCGCGACGATCACGGATGAACTTGGCATGACGAGTTTTGGGACGTTTATAAAAGTAGAACCCGGTCAAGAACAAACGCTCCTGTTTGAGTATGTGCTTTCTGAATCGGTGGTCAGTGCGATTAAAGAAAATCAGTACACATTAAGTCTGTTTAAGCAGATGGGAGCGCGGGATTATCCGTTGACGCTCAGCCTTGATTTTGATAAGACTATCAAGCAAGCGACTCCTGCTGAGAAGCGAAGTGACTGGGGGGATGATGTGTACCGCTTGAACACAAAATTAGATCAAGACTTGCGATTTGATATCGGGCTGTAATCGCGCGTATGTTTCAAAGAAAAATCGGTATAGATTTAGGGACGACCACTGTCCTCGTTTATGTTCCTAAACGAGGTATTATTATTCATGAACCATCTGTCGTGGCTATTTCGTATACAGATAAAAAAGTGTTGGCTGTGGGGAAGGAAGCGAAAGATATGCTTGGTCGTACGCCGGAAACGATTGTCGCGCGTAGGCCTCTCAAAGATGGCGTGATCGCGGATTACAGAACAACCGAAGCAATGTTGCGTTATTTTATCAACAAGGCTTTGGGAGGGATTCGATTGTTTCGTCCCGAAGTCATGGTTGCTGTGCCGGGTGGAATTACTTCTACGGAACGTCGTGCGGTTATTGATGCGACACTCGCGGCTGGCGCGAAAGCGGCGTATATCATCAAAGAACCGATCGTCGCGGCGATTGGCGCGAACATTCCCATCGGTTCTCCGTCCGGCCACATGATTATTGATATCGGTGGAGGAACTTCTGAAATGGCCGTCATTTCGCTGGGAGGTATTGTGGCATCTGAATCCGTCCGTATTGGTGGGGTGAAAATGGATAATGCGATTGCGGAATATATTCGACGCAAATACGGATTGGCGATCGGTGAACGAACGTCCGAAGACATCAAAATTCAGATTGGCGCCGCGATGTATTTGCCGGATAAACTCTCGATGGAAGTGAAAGGACGAGACATGATTACCGGTTTGCCAAAAATTATTGAAGTGACGTCAGATGATGTGACCGTCGCGATTCAAGCAGAGCTCGAAGGGATTCTTTCCACTGTGAAAGAAGTGCTTCACAAAACACCGCCGGAACTGTGCGCGGATGTGATGGATAAAGGAATTGTTCTCTCCGGAGGCTCGGCACAACTGCGAAATTTAGATACACTGATTGCGGAGGCAACCGGCGTGCCAACATTTTTAGCCGAGGATCCTCAGCAATGTGTCGTGAAGGGAACCGGAATCGCACTCGAGAATCTTGAGGCCTATAAGCGAAGTATTTTTACAAGTTAGCACTCGAACAACTGCGGTGGGACATTGTTTCCGGGCCGCCGGACGTTCGCCGTCGTTCCCTCCAACAACGTCCCACCGCAGTTGTTCTCACATGGACGAAACAATCCATTTTTCAAAATTTTCCTCACGATCATTTCGACCTATTGATTTATGGCAGAAGTAAATTTTTTACCGTCTACTCATCGCATCACTTACGCGATTGATGCGTCGTCGGCCAATAAAGAGAAACGGACAGGTGTTGAGAATTACGCGTTTCAACTCATTGAAGCCATGAAACAACAACCACTCTTGGAGGGAGAGCGGGTTGTTTTGTTTTCGCCGACGGTTTTGACTGGTGCGCTTGCGATTTTGCCAAGCGGATGGGAGTCTCGTGTGCTGGGATGGAAGTTGAAACGCGGTTGGATGCAAGGGCGAATAAGCTGGGAACTGTTTCGTCGGCCGCCACAGATTTTTTTTGTGCCTGCGCAAGGCTTGCCATTTTTTGTCGGTGGCGCGCGGGTGGTGACCACGATTCATGACATTGGGTTTCATCGCATGGGTAAATTGTATGATCCTGTTGTGCGAAAACGGATTGCTTCTGCGACGAAGTGTGCGATAAAAAAAACGAATCATCTTCTGACGGTTTCTCAATTTACCAAAGATGAATTACAGACCGTATTTCATGTGACCGAAGAAAGAATGACCGTGACACCACTTGCGGCTGACACCACATGCTTTCGAAAATGGGAGACACGTGAGATTGATGAAGTCCTGAGGAAACATCGTCTTGGCCAGAACTTTTTTCTCTTTGTCGGACGTTTGGAAAAAAAGAAAAATGTCACGACGCTTATTCGTGCGTTTGAGCTGTTTAAACAAACACGAGGAATCGGGGATCCGTTCGAATTGGTTTTGGTTGGTGAACCCGGATTTGGGTATGAAGAAATTAAACAATACATCACCTTATCGGCGCAAAAAGAATTTATTCGCGAGACAGGTTATTTGCCGGACGGGGAAGTGGCGGCTCTGATGAATCGCGCGTCGGCGTTCTTGTTTCCTTCTTGGTATGAGGGTTTTGGGATTCCACTTCTCGAAGCGATGGCGTGCGGAACTATTGTGATGGCTTCGGATATCGTCGTTCATCACGAAGTCATAAAAGATGCGGGAATTTTTATCACCACAGATGCTTCCGAAGAGTGGGCAAAAGAAATGAAACGAATGGTTGACGACACTGTTTTTCGAGACATGATGATAAAGAAAAGTTTTTTGCGTGTCGCAGATTTTTCCTGGACGCGTACAGCTCAACAGACATGGAATGTTTTGCGCAGTTTGATATAATTCTTTTATCTTTTACTACTTGCTCCTAAATTCTTGCTACTGCCTCTTTTTCTATGAACGAACTCATGAATGAACTTAAACATCTTGGTCTTGGTGACAAAGAAGCGTCGGTGTATCTTGCTTCACTCGAGCTTGGGCCAGCGTCTGTGCAAGACATCGCGCACAAATCAAAAATCAATCGCGCGACGACGTATGTCATGATTGAGGCATTATCTGGCCGTGGTTTACTTTCTACGTTCGTGAAAGGCAAAAAGCGATTTTATGCTCCAGAGAATCCCGATCGGTTGGTTTCGATTTTGCGGATGCAACAAAAGGAACTCGAGGAAAAACAGCAAGAATTTGAAAAGACGTTGCCGATGCTCCTTGCGCTTTACAACGCGGAAGGAGCGAAGCCACAGATTCGTTATTTGGAAGGACCGGAAGGATTGAAAACGATGAGACAGACATTTGAAAAATTAGATGGAGAGTACGTGCAAATTTTATCCATGGATGACGCGTTGTCCGCAAAGGAATTAGAGGTCGATCATGCTCAACATGTGAGCACGCTTCGACAAGCACGAACTCCGCATCGGGTGTTGGCCGTTATGCAAAATCCAGATCCTGCGACGTTGCCGCATGAACTTGGAATCGGTGAACATCGTCTTGTGCCAGCGTCACAATTTCCGTTGCACGGGGAAATCACGATTCGCGGAAATCATATCTTTTTATTTTCTTATCGCTCAGCGATTTTATCTGTCGTCATTGTGAGTAAAGAGATTGCCGAAGCGGCGCAAGTATTGTTTGATCTGGCGTGGCAAGGTGCAGAGAAATATCCTTCACGAAAGACCGGTGATCTCTAAAAAGAAATAGACCGTTTGTAAAGACGGTCCAGAAAGAGTGCACCAAAGGCCAGTTCATTTGAGTCACAGAGTTCTCCTTTTTCTACTTTTTTATTTCCTGAGCGGGGTCATCGACGAGTCGAAGGGGCAGTAACCGGGTATCATTTCAAGCAGATCGTCAGGCTCCGTCTCCACAATGCATATGTGGTTGTAGGAAGCTCGGACTGAAGCGCAGTGGATTGTGTCCACACTCATGCGCGTTCAGCACAACGATCGACTCTCTATTTTTAACGTCCATGGTTCATTCTCCAGGTTATGCCCGGAGTACCGTGGTCGTCGACCCAGTTTGCTCATTTTATTACTCCGGACTCGTTCCGGTTTTACCTACCGGTCAGGTTGTCCCTCTGTGAGACAAGAGTAGACTATCAGTTGCAAGGCATTTTGTCAAATGATTCTGGCAGGCATCCGGTTCATTTTTGAGCCTTTTGTCAAAGATTTACACTATTTGTTTTTGTGTTTTGACACATGTTCACAACAGATTCATCGTTAAACCGGAGGAGGGGCGGGGGACGACTTTTTCTGCCTCAACACCGATATGCGGCAGAGAAAAGTGTCCGCCCACCCCTCCTTGGTTGGAGGGTGGTTTCATGGATCGAATGGTCTGGCGTAAAGATGTTTAGACACAAAACAGAAAAGACTTCCTGTGAGGGAAGTCTTTTCATTGGGAAGAGAGTTGGTCTTACGACCACCAGAGTTGGGAAATGAATTTCCAAACTCTGATGGGCGGGCGACGAGACTTCGTGTCTGTCGTCGCCCTAGAACGTCCGGCGCGCGTATGCGCCGGTTGCCGCGGATATTCGCGGCTACTTCTTCCCCTTCTTCTTGTTGCCGCCCTTGGAGGAGCCGCCGGTCTTGGCGAGGTACTCCTGGCGGGAGGCCTCGGCCTTGGCCGCCTTGCGTGCACGGGCGTGCGCGGGGAGGGGGCGCGTCGGGTCGCCGTGGGCACCGTTGCGGCTGGGGGCGGCTTCGACGCGCGTACGCGCCTTGTCCCGCGCCTCGCGCGCTTCGGCCAGCTTCCGTTGGAAGAAGTCCTCGCGCTCCTGGCGCTCCTGCGCCTTCCGTGCCTGAGCAGCCTTGTTGGCCGCCCGGCACTCTTGGAAGAAGTCCTCCCGCTTCTGCCGCGCCGGCTGGGCCCAGAAGGCCTCGCCGGTCACGAAGTCCGGCACGAGGGTCAGCTCGACCACGGGGGTCGAGGCTGCCGCCTGCACCGCTACCGAGCGCGCCGCGGCGCCGAGCGCACGGCGCTCGCGCTTCGTCAGCGGCGCGGTCGCCGCCTTCGCCTCCGCGAGTCGCGGCGAGGTGGGTGCGGGCACGAGCAGGGGCTCGTTCGCCTTCGCCTCCAACTTGGAGTGCATCTCCGGCAAGATCCGGAAGAGCACCTCTTGCGCTGTCGTCGTGCTCGGCCAGGACCTCCAGTCCAGGTCGAGCGCTTCGGCGAGGTCGCAGGCCGTGGCGACCATCGCCAGGCCGTCGACTCCGAGGAGCTGGCCGTCGACACCGACGAGCCATGTGATCGGGATCCCGCGATCCTCGACCAGCGGACGAACCGCACGGTCGATCAGCGGAATCTCGGCGAGACGCGACATCCACGCCTCCTCCCGCTCCTCTCGATCCTGTAGTTGGCTGGCGGCGATGATCGCCCGCCGGCCGTACTCGACACTCGACCGCCCGGGGACGAACCGGGGCTTGTTGGAGTAGGAAACCTGGGCCAAAGACGACAGCGAAGCGCTGCTCATCTTGTTAGACTCCTTGGTGGTCCGGCTATCACACCGGCCACATGACACTCACTCCCCAGTATCGCCATGCCTAACCAATAAGGCTCGGTCGATCCAGGTTTCTTTGGCCAATGCCGCATGAGCCAAATGAATCTGAATCGAGTTTTGTTTGCGTTGTTTTTTGAGAACGAATTTGTTATTGTATTTTTGTATGAAATCATCTCAGAATACTATTTCTTATACAGCTGTCATTCAACAAGATGAAAAGGGCCACCATCTTGTTTCGTTTCCCGCACTTCCTGGATGTTTTACGTGTGGCGAGACATTTGCAGATGCAATCAAAATGGGACAAGAAGTTTTAGAACTTTGGATTGAAGAATTGGCTGAATCCGGAAAAGAGATTCCAAATGAACAATTATCTTCCGTGACGGTTCTTCATGCGCCAAGGTCGGTTATTCGTAAGCGTTCCAAAAAGTCGTATGCGACCATTAAGCGTCAAAGAGCTTGAACGCATTTTATTTGCGCATGGATTTGTGATTTCGCGTCAACGAGGAAGTCATCGCATTTATAAAAATGCGGAAACTGGTGTGATCGTGCCTGTTCCTATTCATTGGAAGAATAGACCACTCCCAATCGGAACTTTTTTATCAATCATCAAACAATCCAGACTTCCTAAAGACGTCTTCATAAAGTGAAGCTGTTTTTAGTTTTTAAACCCATCACAGTTCATAAATATGAGTGGTACTTATGAATTTTGATGGGCGGGCGACGAGGATTCGTTTTCGTCGTCGCCCCAGAAGCGCGTCTTCTCGACGCGGAGGGCAATCTGCCCCACATTTCGCAACTCAACGGCATGCGATCTCCGTTTGGCGGTTTTCAGGCCGCCTTGGACGCCCTGCCGCTCGCCGGCCGCGCGGCGCGGAAGGCGTGGGCCATCGCCGTGTCGGCCGTGGGGGCCTCCTCGGCGACGGGGGCCACGGTGACCTCCCGCTTGGGCGCGGCGTTGGCCGCATCGGCCGCGCGCGCCGCGTCGAGCTCGGTACGCCAGTTCTGGCGGAGCGTCTCGAGCTCTGCCAGCCACAGGGCCGCCTTCCGCAGGCGGTCGGGGGCCAGGCCGTGCGCGATGTCGCGCTCGACCTTCTCGATCTCGACTCGGCCCATCATGGGCACGAGCTGGATCAACGCCTCCACGTCGGCATTCTTGCCGACGACGTTGTTTTCTCCCAGCACCGCGATCTGCGGCATCAGGGTCTCGATCAAGTGGAAGACCATCTTCCGCTCGTTGAGGCCGATCTTCCGGGGGGACGTGGCGACGGTGTTGATGGGGGTAGCCATGTGGATACAGATCCTTTCGCCCGCAGGCGAAATTACCTAATTGCGTCCCTCACCGACGGTGAGAATCCGCTTTCAGCAGAGTGGTGGCGAAACTTATTCCCTGAGCGGAGGAAAATTTATGTCTTCGATGAACTCAGACAATAAATTTTCCGCAGTCGAAGGGTTTGTGTTTCGTCTCAACTCTGCTGATGCGGATCCTTATAATGTACAAGCCGCTCAGAAGTCGCATCGGTTGATACGATCTCTGTAAGGCGCCCGACTCCAGAAGGAAGTCGGGCCGCGAGCCGCCGACGGAAACGTTCAGGTGAACGTCGCCACGAGCGGCCAGAACACGAAAATGTAGGGAAGGGCGGCGAGCATGAGCGCGCGGAAAACCATCATTTGGGACCTCCTTGGTTAAATCCCTCAAAATTCACAACACTTTCATGAACTTTGAGGGACGGACGAAGTATCCAACTTCGTCCGAGTAGGGTCCTGTTTTGCGATCGGAGTCGCCGTTTGCGATCCGGTTAGCTCACGCAGGACTGGTTTTTGAGATTTGGAATGGTCGTGCCCGTGCAAGCGTGCTTGGCCGTACACATCCCTCAAAATTCACAACACTTTCATGAACTTTGAGGGACGGGCGAACAGACATTGTTTCCGTTCGCCCAGTAGCTGAGAGGGTTTGGCCAAGTGGCGCGCCATAGTGGCAAAATGCCTTGCCGTACCGACTCAGGAATACGGAGGTAAAGTGTGATTCAGTGACCTTCCCGAAGGCTGGTGTGAATCGTGAGATTCGTGCGTATGAGTTCAGTCAGCCGAGGCCGAGTGAAATCATTTGAATCTCTCCGCCAAAGTCATCCTGTTGGATGAGCGATGGACGGCTTTACTCTCTCCTCCGTGTTCCTAAGTCCAAACTTCCATAATTGGCGATCTGTTGGTTCACAGCTGCGCATCTCGCTCGCCGTACATTTAGGTACGGCTCGCTTCGATGCTTGCTGTTCGCCAACATCTCATCCAATTCTGAAAGTTTGCGCCCAATTCGTTTGCACTTCTTTTCGTATGCAATGTAAAAAGCCAGTTGCTGTGGACGTTTTCTTCAAGGAAGAGACATACACAACAACCGGCTTTTTAGGACATGGTCCTATAACTGGTTGGCTGTACTCTCTCCCAAGAGTTTTGTGAAGTTGTAAGAGATCATCTATCTGTTCTGATCTTCATGACAATACTATACCATAAACTGTCAGTTGTGTCAAGATATAGATGGACGATGTATATATAAAATAGCTAATTTTAGCAAAGATAAGCTGTCAGAAAAGATTGACTTTTTAAGCTCATTTATGACTGTGCTATAATCAATTCATCTATGAGTCCGTTTTCTTCAACGATTGGTCATGCTACGGCAATAGAGGTTCTTTCACGGATGATTGAGAACAATCGTCTGCCACACGCGCTTCTTTTTGTGGGTCCATCGTCTGTTGGAAAGACTCATATTGCTCAATTGCTCATCGGTCAGCTGTTTGGAACTAGTCGAGCGATGGCTTCGCTCACAGATGTCATTTCTCTTAAACGTGAAATAGATCCAAAAACGGAAAAACGAAAGTCACTTATCTCTGTCAAACAAGTACGAGCGGTGATTGATCGGCTTTCTCTCACACCACTTGAGGGGAATTGGAAAGTGGCGTTTATGAAAGAAGCGGATCGGCTTTCTGTGGGAGCCGCAAACGCGCTTCTCAAAACACTCGAAGAACCAAAAGGACAAACATTGATTATTTTGCGAGCCGCGAGTATCGAATCTATTTTGCCGACGATTGTTTCTCGATGTCAGACGATTCGGTTTTCATCCGTTTCAAAATCAGAAATCACCACAGCTCTTCAAAAACGAGGACTTTCAAAAGAAGAAGCGATACTCATCGCCACGCGCTCTTTGGGGAAACCAGGTTTGGCACTTCGGTATGTGGGTGATAGTGAGTTGTGTGCTCGGAAAGAAACGGCTGTGCATCAAGCCACATCGCTATTGCGCGCATCACTTCCAGAACAATTTCGCGCGGTGAATGAATTGTTGCCAAAAACAGATAACGATAAAGCACACACACTTTCTCGATTGATTGAAGATTGGTCAGAGGTGGTGCGAGAGGAACTGCTCGCGGGTCAAGATCGTCTCCATGTCTTAAAAGCTCTGCAAGAAGTTCAGCAAGCACTGCGTCACAACATCAACCCACATTTAGCTCTTGAACACATTTTTCTTTCCACACACGTATGAAACGCATTTCACTAATCCTACTTTCACTCGTCTTTTTGGGAGCCGGCTGTTCCGGTTTAGGGTTTGGGACAAAAGTAAGCCGAGTTCCTGATGGCGGAATTTTTAAAACGTCTGATGCGGGAGATACATGGGTTCAAACCAATGCCGTTCCAACCGCTCAAGGGATGGGCACACTTTCCACAACGAACATTCTTCATATGGAAGTGGATCCTCAGGATTCCGCGTTTCTGTATCTTGGTACGCGCGCGAACGGACTCGTCTATTCCGACGATAGAGCAACGTCTTGGCGGATTCCACGCTACATCCCGTTTCAAAATGGCAGTATCCGATCGGTAGAAGTTGATCCAATGGATATGTGTACTGTGTATGTGGCCAAAGAATCTCGCCTGTATAAAACGGAAAATTGTTTGCGCTCTTTTAGTGATGAAACGTATGTAGAAACGCGGCTTGGTGTTGAGATTGTGCAAATCGCACTTGATTGGTATCGTCGCGGAACTGTTTTCATCGGACTTTCCAATGGAGATGTGCTCAAAAGTACAGACGCGGGAAAAAGTTGGCAGACCATTTTGAAAACAGGCGAAGATATTTCTGAAATTTTATTAAGCAACAATGATAGTCGGAAGATTTTGGTGACGATGTATCAGGGCGGTATTCAACGCACGACAGATGGGGGAGACACATGGGAAGAGATCGAAGGAAACATCGATGCTCTTTCCGGCGCGGATCAGGTTTACGCACTGACACAGACAACGGATTCTTCCGTGTTGCTCGCGTCAACAGGATACGGACTTCTGCGCTCGAATGATTTTGGACTCACGTGGCAACCACTTCAACTTCTGACCGCGCCAGGCGAAGTGTTCATCCGTGCCGCAGGCATCGCGCCCGCGGATCCAAATCTTATTTACTACGCCACACCACTTGCGTTTTATCAAACGGTTGATGGTGGTCAAACTTGGCGGACGAAAAAGTTTCCAAGCGCTCGCGTTCCACGCACTCTTCTCATTGACCCAAAGGATTCGCAGGTTTTGTATATCGGTGTCGCGGAAGAACTAAAATAATATGCATATATTTTTAGCAGAGAAAAAACCGGCGTTTGTGAGTGCGATCGATCATTTACAAAAAGACCTTTCTTCGTTACGGACAGGAAGAGCGACTCCCGCGCTCGTCGAAGATATTGCGGTGAAGGCATATGATTCCATGATGGAGATTAAGGGATTAGCCTCGGTGACGATTGCCGATTCCAAAACGATTGTTATTGAACCATGGGATAAGAGTTTACTGTCCGCGATTGAAAAAGGAATTCGTGAGGCGGGAGTTGGACTGAGTCCCGTGCCTGACGGTCAAGTGATTCGCGTGATGACGGCTTCGCTCACGGAAGAAAATCGTAAACAGATTGTGAAGGTGATGAAAGAAAAATTAGAAGATTGCCGGATTGCTGTTCGTGCTTTGCGCGAAGGTATACGTGAGGAAATTTTGGCAAAAGAAAAAGAGAAAGAATTTTCCGAGGATGAGAAATATAAATTATTCGATGAGCTGGATAAGTTCGTCAAAGAACAAGGCGAAGTGATTACGCAGATGGGAAGTCGCAAAGAAGAAGAAGTGATGACGGTGTAAAAATATATGAACGAAAAAGTCAGCATGGAAAAACTGGTCGCTTTGTGTAAACAAAGAGGATTTGTGTATCCGGGCTCGGATATTTACGGAGGGCTCGCCAATTCTTGGGACTACGGTCCACTTGGCGTGGAACTCAAACGCAACATCATGGACGCTTGGTGGAAACGGTTTGTCACTTCGCGTGCCGATATGGTTGGTATTGACGCGGCACTCGTGATGAATCCGAAAGTGTGGGAAGCGTCCGGTCACGTCGCGACGTTTACGGATCCACTCGTCGAGTGCAAAAATTGCCATGAACGTTTTCGCGCGGATCAAATTGATTTGAAGGCCGCTTGCTCGCATTGCGGCAAAGAGGGAATGTTCACGGATCCGGCCGCATTTAATATGATGATGAAGACTTGGCTTGGTCCAAAAGAAGATGCGTCAGCCGTCGCTTACTTCCGCCCTGAGACGGCTCAAGCAATGTTTGTGGATTTTCCGCTCGTGCTCATGAGTAGTCGCAAACGCGTCCCGTTTGGGATCGCTCAAATCGGCAAAGCCTTTCGCAACGAGATCACGCCGGGTAATTTTATTTTTCGTACGCGCGAGTTCAATTTGATGGAGTTTGAATTTTTCATCCATCCGTCCGAGTGGGAAAAATGGTTTGAGTATTGGCTGAGCGAAATGAAAGCGTGGCTGAAATTTTTGGGTGTTGCCGACGAGAGTTTGGTTTTTCATGAAATCGAAGATGGTGAGCGCGCGCATTATTCCAAGCGCACGGTGGATATTGAATATCACTATCCGTTCGGTTTGAAGGAACTGTACGGACTCGCGTATCGCACGGATTTCGATTTGAAGAAGCATATGGAAGCTTCCGGGCAAGACATGCATTATACGGATTCAAAGACGAACGAAAAATATATTCCCCACGTGATCGAGCCGGCATTTGGTGTCGATCGAACGGTTTTGATTACGCTGTTGTCCGCATACCACGAGGAACACGCGCCGACGTCGCAGGAGGGTGAGACGGATGTTCGCGTTGTACTCAAACTGCCAAAAGTGCTCGCGCCGTTTAAGATCGCCGTTTTGCCGTTGTCGAAAAAGCCGGAGCTGTCATCTGTGGCCGACACGATCGCCGCCAATCTTCGCGTCCACTGGACAACGGATTACGACGAAACACAATCCATCGGCAAACGCTATCGTCGTCAGGATGAAATTGGGACGCCCTATTGTGTGACGGTAGATTTTGATTCGCTCGAAGATAAAGCCGTAACCATCCGCGATCGCGATACAATGGCACAGGTGCGAGTGAAAATAGATGAACTCGATGGATGGTTTAAAGAAAAATTCATGTTTTAATAGAATGGGGGTCAGGCCTTCGATCGTCGATTTTGTTTTCATAAATCGACGATCGAAGGCCTGACCCCCTATACAATTTATGCAACACTACACTCTCAAAAATGGTTTGCGCGTTTTGCTTGCGCCAGCCAAAGGAACCGATACTGTCACGGCTGTTGTGCTTGTGCGGGTTGGTTCGCGCTATGAATATCAAAAACTCAACGGCGCTTCACATTTCATTGAGCATTTGATGTTCAAAGGAACGAAACGACGACCAAACGCTCAGGCGATTAGTCGTACACTTGATGCGATCGGCGCGGACTACAACGCGTATACAGAAAAACATGTGACAGGCTATCACATGCGCGTGGATCGCGGTTCGCTTGGTCTCGCGCTTGATATGCTGTCTGACATGGTTTTTCACTCAAAACTGGATCCAACGGAATTGAATCGAGAACGAAACGTGGTCATTGAGGAAATCAACATGTATCAAGATAATCCGATGCAACACGTGGAGGACTTGATTGAAGAGGCCATGTTTGATGGAAATACTCTTGGTTGGAATATCGCTGGGACATCAGAGACGATGACAAAGATGCCACGAAAAGAAATTTTGGCTTTTTATCATCAGTATTATCAACCATCCAATATGGTTGTTGTTGTGGCTGGAAACATCGATAACACAGTCAAAGCCCTGATTGAAAAACGATTTGGGATGATAAAAGACACGGGAGAAACGCCCGCAATGTTTGCGCCATTTATCCAACCAACCGCAAGCGCAGAAGCTCCATTTGTGCGATTGCAAACAAAAGAAACAGAACAAATTCAACTCGCGATCGGTTTTCCTTCGTTTGGAGTGGATGATGCGCGAAATCCCGCGCTGAGTTTGCTATCGATTATTTTGGGTGGCAACATGAGTTCACGGCTGTTTGTTCAAGTGCGTGAACGACGAGGACTGGCCTATTTTGTGCGTGCGTCCAATCATCTTTACGACGATGTGGGAACATTTCTCGTGAGAGCGGGTCTTGACAAAAAACGTTTGCCGCTTGCAATGAAAACCATCATGGAGCAACTCAAATCCGTTGTAAAAAACGGTGTGACCGCTCTTGAATTAAAAAACGCTAAAACATTCGTGCACGGACAACTTTCCATTCAACTTGAAAATTCCGCGAGCCGTGCCGAATGGCTTGCGCGGCAATTTTTGTTTCAAAAAACCGTTCACGATTCACAAGATTATCTTAAACGCATTCAACGCGTCACGTCTCCGGATATGAAACGCGTTGCGCAGGAAGTCATCGATTTTTCCAAGATGAGTTTGGCTGTTGTGGGACCCTATAAAGATCGAGAGGACTTTTTGAAGAATGCAGGACTTTAGATCGTTTTGTATTTTTTGTACATCAATCCGAAAATAGTCATAAGAAGAATAGCATAAACATAATGACTAAATTCTGGAACTCCACCTCCACCACCACTTGTTGGAAGATCAGTCAGTTCATATTTGTTGAAATCAAAAAAGGGAGGACCAGAAGAGAGATACATGGTTCCTAGCACAATTAATTTTGATCCAGCCACATCATAATCTCCGGCAACGAAGTTCATATAATTTCCTCCCGGACTTCCAAGAGTAAAGCCGCTTGCGATAGTGCCGGCTGTCCAGCTTCCACTGAGTTTATATGAATATTTGAGAAGATTGTTCACGTTATCGAAATAGAGAACGTAGGGAACATCGTTTCCACTATCCACGACGACATCAATATAGTTTTCTCCGATTTGCACTCCTGAGGCAACGGTTTCTTGGGAAGACCAACTTCCACTTGAAAATTTGCTGTACATCAAATAATCCGTTCCAGACGCGACATTGTCTATCATGGTGGCATGAAGTTCATTTCCGTTGTTATCAAGAAATATTTCGCTTCCCGTCACGTTATCAACGTTTGTAAAAAGCGTACTGGCGTTCCATCCAGCTCCAGAATTGACATACGCATAGGCTGTTGTGTTGGAACCTTCTGGTGAACTGACAACCGTTTTTGTATCGGTAGAGGAGAGATAGGCTTCGACAGACGAACACCCGTGTGTGTTATCGCTTGTGACACTGATTGGTGTGTTAAATGCTGGTTCTGTACCGCTTCCATTTGCTTTATGTTCCTCAACCACATACGTGGAGCCATGACAGGTAAAGATGGTTGGATAATTTGCATCCGCTCCATCTTTATAAAATTCCAATGCTGGTTTTCCTGAGAAATCGTCCATTCCCGTTTCCACTGTGACTGTATTGGTATCAGTTCCCCAGCTACTTCCATCATATTTACGATAATAGAGCACTTGCGTATTGGCTGTATCATTCCACTCCACCCAAGCAATGGCGGGTTTGCCTGTTGAGTCCAGATCAATACTTGCATTGTAACTGACGTCCTGATCTCCTGTGTCAATCGTTGTTGTTGTCCAGCTTCCGCTCGTGTATTTTTTATTGATGAGATTATAGGATGCGCCACCACCTACAGAAGCAATGGCGACGACATGAATATTGCCTGAACTGTCTACAATCATATCTTCCACCATGTGTGTGGTGTCAATGTCAGATGGAGAGACGGTCAGTGCCAGAGCAGGGGATACGATCAGTAATGTGAGAAGTGTACCGACACAAGCCAAAGAAATGATTCTTGTGATAAATCTAAGCGTATAAAACATAGGAAGTGACCGCTGGTGAATCTATAAAAATATGATAGGATGCGTTAAGGTCTATTTATAGATCACAAGGAAATTTAGATGTTAAAGGTCAAAAGATCGAACAAAAATAATAAAAACTTCAGTTCAAAGGAGAAGTGAAGTTTTGAGGCCCGGAATATTATCTGAGGCTCTTAGAAAGATTCAGTAAATGACTCCGGGCGGAGTGCAATGGTTATCATACGGTCAATTATTTTAATGATACAAGAATGTAGGACTCCTTGCAAAAATTGTTTTTCCGCAGTAAAAAGACGGCTATGAAAACCATTATCGGGAATTGGAAAATGAATGTGGGTGTTCGAGAGAGTGTCGCGCTGGCACGCGGCACGCTTTTGGCATTGCGCGGGCGCAAGGTCATTCCAGAAGTCATTGTGTGTCCGCCGTTTGTGGCGCTTTCAGAAGTGCGAAAAGTCGTCGCGCACAGTGCGGTCGGTCTTGGCGCACAGAATCTTTTTTGGGAAGATCACGGCGCGTTCACCGGTGAAATATCCGGAAGAATGTTGACGGAACTTGGCGTACAAGCGGTTCTGATCGGTCACAGTGAACGACGCGTGCATCTTGGTGAAACAGATGAGATGATCCATAAAAAAATCATTCAGGCCCTGGCCAATCAGCTCATTCCAATTATGTGTGTTGGTGAAACGAAAGAAGAATTTGCGACAGGAAAATCGCAAGAGTGTGTTCGGACACAGCTCATGGAAGCTTTTGGACATGTGCGCGTGCGTGGACACGAACGATTAATCGTGGCGTACGAACCGATTTTTGCCATTGGAACAGGTGAATCCGCCACGATTGAACACGTATTGATGATGCACGAAGCTATTCGTGGAATCATGACGGAACTGCTTCCAGTCCTATCATCTTCACACGTTCAGGTGTTGTATGGGGGAAGTGTGGATGGGGCAAACGCGTATCAATTGTTACGTGAATCTCAGGTGGACGGTGTTCTTATTGGCAACGCGAGTATCAAATTAACGCAGGTGACAGAAATGATTGCCGCCGCAAGTGAGGTCCTCGAAGGGCAAGTTTAATATGACTATTTTTTTGATCACCTCTACGCTCTTTTCTCTCAGTCTCCTTTTGGTGATTGTTTTGTGTTTGCGTAAAATGTCAAAACTCAGAGTGATTGATGTTTCATCCATTGCGCAAGAACGGACTCGGGAATTAAAAAATAAAATTATTTTGGAAAAATTACAACGCGTAGGAAGAGGGAAATTGCGTATCGTTTCGCAAACTCTACAAGGAATCATGCGTACCTCTTCTCGTATTGGACGTCGAGCGGTTCAACGTTTGTATACGATCGAACAGTATTATCAAAAACTCAATCGTGTGGCTTCTGAAGGTCAGCACGCGTATTCTCACGATGTGGTCAAACGCATGGTTGACGAAGCGGAAGGATTGATCCGTCAGGAGGAATACATCCCGGCTGAGAAAATTTATATTGATATTATCAGTCATAACGCAAAAAGTGTGGATGCGTATGAAGGACTCGGCAATTTGTATTTGGTGAAAGGGGAAATGGATCAGGCGCGAGAGACACTGGAGTTTACCTTACGTCTGTCTCCCAGCGATGCAAGTGTCAATGTTTCGCTTGCGGAGCTTGAGATTAAGCAGGGACGCGATCGCGAGGCACTTGAATATTTGCGTAAAGCAGTCGGAAAACGATCAAATAATCCCAAGTATCTTGATTTTTTTACAGACACCGCTCTTCGTGTCGGTTCATTGAAGGATGCCCGTCATGGGTTGAATCAATTGCAAAAAGCGAATCCGGAAAATCAAAAGATTCAGGAATTTCAAAAACGATTCGATGCGCTCAAGGAGCAGTATTTAAACAAAACTCACACAATAGACGAGCCGCCTTCACAGACCGAATAGTTCTTGCTATCCTTTTGACAGATTTTCTGTGCCGTTGTAGCTCAGATGGTAGAGCACGTCCTTGGTAAGGACGAGGTCTCGGGTTCAATCCCCGACAACGGCTCCAGCCTTCGCTAAAGCTTCGGCTGGCAGGCCAGTTTCGCTAAAGCTTCGGCTGGCAGGCCAGCGTAATAAAAATCCCCGCGCGTGGGCGGGGGAGAGGAACGACGCTTAGTCGTTTTTTTGTTTGTCCTGTCCAGTGATCGCGAGTGGTTGCGCGTACTCGTCCGGCTTGTCGTCGAGACCGGGAATGACGAGGATGAATTCCTTCCCAAGCGGATTGATAATTTCGCGTCGGACGCTTGTCATGGACGCTTTTCTTTTATCCAGACGGATTTCTTGCGAGTTTGGATCCGTCTGAGGAATGAGAAACCGATCCTGTACGATGTGAACCTGTTCAACGCGTCCGCCTTTGAGTGAACTTTCGATTGGCTCCTCAAACATCGTTCTGATCGGAATGGTCGGATGTGCATCTGCAAGACAGACGCTGAGAAACGCGTCGGAGATGCCAAGTAAACTGGCTGGATAGTTGAGCTCATCTCCCCGTTCCTTCAACAGGTTTTTCAGCGCGAACTCTTCGATGTGTGCCGCGATATTGATGGCTCCACCGTTTGCGTCCGGTGGATCAGTTGGTTTGTCCACGCGGCTTTCCCAAACCACGTCTCCGTAATGTCCTCCGATGCGTACGCCAATGCCTGCGGGACGAGCCATCGTAATGCAGTCTATCGCGGAGCGTATAGCCTCTTGTCCAAGTCGTGCGAGTGTCCATCCTTGCATATGGGCGAAGCTTTCTCCAAAGCCGGCCCAATCAAAAGTGAACACAGCGACGATTTTATCTCCTTGACAGTAAATGATGTCACCTCCGTTCGCGCGAACGGACGCAACGGTTTGCTCACGCCAGCGTGTCACTCGACCAGTAAATTGAGTCAACTCATCGTACCCATTGTTGCTGGCACGTTGTGTCGCGGCTGTATAGCCAACCAGGTCCGCTTGCCACGCAAACGCCATCGTTTGTAGTCTCACGCGTGTTCCCGCGATGAGTTTTTCTCCAAGAACGGTTGTGGGATAGGCCTGCATCTTTGCATCCAGTTCCACTTCACGTTCGGTCAGATTGCGTGAAGTGCGGGCTCCCAGTTCTGCTGTTTTAGCTTGAGCACCGATCAACTGTTTGAATACCCCTCTCTTTTGATTCAGAATATGTCTCGTGACTTTCTGACGAAGTGGAGTCCACAGCGGATGTGGTTGTGGATCCACAATGTAGACCATTTCCGGTGCCGTGGGCGCGAATGTTTGACCCGCCCATGCAATGGGTAGAAGAGAGCCGATCAATTGACCTCGACGAATGACAGGAGTCAGAATGTGTCGCTCAAGCAATATGCCGCTTGGACCACACATCGTTTCGCCTTCTTCGTACGCAATCGGCTTATTTCCATCCATGTCCGTTCCACCAACGTAACGGATGCGCGCGCGTTCTTCCTGCGCGTGATCACGTCCGTTTTTATCGAGGAAATCCATGGAGGTTTCGCCGAGCGCTCGACCAGGCCGAAGAGAAATCACGCGACCGTATCTGATCCACTGACCGTTTTCAGCCGTGTTGGCCGCAACGTTCGTTTTGATTTCAAAGACGCCGTTACGAACGCGCGTTTCTATTTGCCACAACCGATTAAACGCGTTCATCTCCGCTTCGATCAAGGCTTCGAGAGCCATCGGTACGACGGTGACGCGCGCGGATTTCGGTTTGTTGATAGGGAAGAACCACGAGAGGAAGCGGCGTTTCCATCCATCCGGCATCGTCGGCCAGATTTGAACAATACGTTCGCTAATTCCCGGAATGTAGAACAAGAGGCTTCGATAATCCTCTGCCATCGTGCGATACACGCCATTGGGTCCTTGCGCGAAACGGTATCCAAGATACATCCGCGCGGGGAACCGATATCGCTCACCCGCGATTTCCATGTCGGCTCGCCAGGTGACCGCTTCTTTATTTTCTACCCACATCCGAAGGCCAAGTGTGGATTGCGCGAACACCACGAATGGATCTGTTGCGATCCGTCCTTTTTGTTGCAAGAGCTCCTTCTCAGCCGCCTCCGTCCCTTGATAAGACGTTTCAAAGGCGTGGATGCCAATGCGGAAAAGGAAACTGGGATGTCCGAGGAAGAGAACGATCGTATCTTGCAGATGATTGTACTCTGTGAGTGTGACGAATTTGTACGTCAACGCTTCTTCGATCGGCGTGAGATAAGGATTCTCACCCGGAAACGAGCCACGTCGAGAATGTTGATACAGTTGTTGATGCTGACCAACCAATTCGCTCCACTTTGCTTTCAGCTCCTGTTCAACCTCTTGCTGAATCCGTCTTGGAATGAGCTGAAAGATGTGATCGTCGCTTTGACCAATCGCACGCATACCCGAGACAAAAATCGGGATGTTCCTCTCAGACGTACAGGGCCACGTGTCTACCATTTTTTCTCCTCCCGCCGTTGCCGATAGCTGTCTTCATTAACTTCCGAAGACCCTGTACAATAACTGAGGAATCCTCTTATGTCAATCTCATTTCACACGCGTTTACGTGATGCAAGCTGGTATCAAACACTCAGAGGCTGGTCTGCACTTTTAGTACTGACTCTGCTTGCGATCTTACATATCCCCGTGCTTTTGCTTTTGGAACGATTTCTTGTACGTGATGAGCGCGGAGTGTTGTGGATGCGTGTCGCACAAACACTTGTCCGATTGTATTTATGGATTGCGGGAGTGAACGTTGAACTGGTCGGCTCGCTCAAAAATATTCCGTGTCCGACCATTTATGCGGGAAATCATTTAACCGGCATGGACGGACTCATTTTAAATGTCCTGCTTGGACCGCGCGTCGTTTTGTTGACCGCGCCTTTTTCGATGTTCGCTTTTCCGTTTTCGTTCTGGTTTAAAAAAGGCGGCATGATCGAAATCAGTCGTGATGAATATGACGCGGCTCATTTTAAGGGCGGAGAAGACCGCAAAGCGGCGCTTGAGGCACTTCTTAAAAAATTGTCTGATGGCGCGTGCGTACTCATTTTTCCTGAAGGCCATTATGAAAAAACAGAACAGTTGCATTACATTCATACAGGAGTTGCTCGCGTGGCGATTCGTTCCAAGTGTCCCGTTCAGTTGCTCACCACCACGTGTCGTCATCGTCTTTTTTTGCCTCACTATCGCATACGTCCCGGCGTCATGAAAATGACGATTGGTCCCGTGCTCACTCCACCAAGTGTTTCAAACGCACTTCCATTTCATCAAGCCACTTTGCAATTACGCGATCAAATTTTAAAGGGATTTGAAGCCATGCTTCCTCCCGCGTATCTTCCCAATTATCTCACCCAAGCGCGTCAAGAAATCGTCGCGGCTTTTTTCGATCTTGATCAAACGATCTACAAACATTTTTCTCAAAAAGATTTTTTTAAATTTTTGATTCAGCATCATCAAGTTTCACAATCTGAGATTATGCGTTTTTTTTCACTCTCCTGCTTGCGAGAAATGGGCATCCTCGATGATCACACACTTACCAGACACTGCTATCAAATTTTTTCCGGTTGGCCTCGGGAAATCGTTCATCAACTATCCGAAACGTTTTATCAAGAAGTCATTCCAGGACATCTCACAAATCTCGCTCTGCCGTTTATTAAAGATCACCAAGAAGCCGGACATCAACTCGTGCTTGTGACAGCTGTGCCACATCCACTTTCGCAATTATTCGCGCATCATTTTCAGATGAAAAGTTTGGATACCGAGCTCGAAGTAAAGGATGGATGTTATACAGGACGCGTTGTTTGTTTTATGGATGGGAAGGAAAAAGTTCGTGCGATGAAAAAGTATGCGCTCGAACATCACGTGGATTTGGATAAAAGTTATGCCTACGCGGATTCCTGGTCTGATTACGGGATGTTGCATTGTGTGCGGTATCCCGTAGCGGTCCATCCCGATCACTTATTGCGAAGAAAGGCTGAGGAAAAAAAGTGGAAGATATTGACGTAGTCGAGTCATAACAGCTATGATGAAGTCCGCTTTGAATGGGTCGGTACTCAAGCGGTCAACGAGGTCAGACTGTAAATCTGATGGCTCACGCCTTCGAAGGTTCGAATCCTTCCCGGCCCACCATCCTACGCTCAGGCTGTGTGATACAGAGCCTGAGCGTGGGATGTCCTGCGAAGCCTTGGCGTAGGAGGACAGGATGTCCTGCGAAGCCTTGGCGTAGGAGGACAGGATGTCCTGCGAAGCCTTGGCGTAGGAGGACGGATTGAAGAGATGAAGATCGCCTGAGCTTCGGATGGCAGGCCATCGCTCAGGCTGTGTGATACAGAGCCTGAGCGTAGGATGTCCTGCGAAGCCTTGGTGTAGGAGGACGGGTTGAAGAAACTAAATCGCCTGAGCTTCGGATGGCAGGCCACGTCGGTCGCGACCGACGTGGCAGGCCATCACACAATGAAGAGTTCAATTAAAAATTCAAGCCGGTGTAGCTCAGGGGTAGAGCAGTGCTTTTGTAAAGCAAAGGTCGTGGGTTCGAATCCCTCCACCGGCTCCAGAGACCTCTGAAAAACGCCGATCTTTCGTCTCACGGGCACCCGTCGACCTCACTCAACGTAGTATGACCTACGTTTCCTGAGGCTCGACAGCCCGTTCAACGAAATCTCAGCATTTTTCAGAGGTCTCTCCAGATTTTGTTCTTAATTTTCTTCCTATGTCCCAAGACAACATGACAAAGCTTGAGTGTACGATTTGCAAGACCGTTGGTTATCGCACTCACAAGAATAAGAAAACGGTGAAGGAACGCCTTGCGCTCAGTAAATATTGCAAAAAGTGTAAGTCGCATCAGCCACACAAGGAAACGAAGTAACTATACGACCGAACACAACAGTGCCACTTGTGAATCACGGGAGGAACCCTATCGATTCACAAGTAGCACTGTTGTGTTCAGTCCTTAGTCTCGCAAGGGGAAAATGAGGAGGAGTTGATGAAGAGTTTTATTTTGGCGGTCGTTTGCGCGATGTGTGTGACGTCTGTCGTCTCAGCAAAGACGTGGAAGGGAACACAGGTGCTCACGGTCATCGCGGCGGACAACGTGGAGGTGAATGACTGGCTTGCTCTGCGAGGTTCGGCGCATTTGTTCTGGATTCCAGGCGATGGAACGATGCAGTACTTCGGCTATGTTGGCCCAAGGTTCAACGTGAACGATTGGTTCTGGACCTCGCCGCAGATTGGTGTGGCCGGCAACTGGTCGCCCGACGGAACGGATGCCTTCCTCGCTTCCATCTGGAATGGCTTTACATTCCTGAATGGAGACTTGTTCATGCTCGCGGAAGGCGACGTGTTCATCTACGACGGCCAGATTGACTACTACGGCTATTACTTTCTCGATTACAGCCAGGAAGTGAAGGTCGGAAGGCTCGCGATCGGGCCACAGATTGAGCACGTCAACACGGATTTCATCGGTGGCGTGCACGGCACGTTGTACACCAAGTCCGGACCGTTCTTTTCCGTTCAATACTATCTCGCGCTCAAGGGGGAACTCGAGCAGACCCTGCGTTTCGTGCTCGGTTTGTTCTACTAGCCACCGCATCCGATAACGGGCGGTTTTTTTATTGACATGTTTTTGCTGACTTGTTAGCATGTCTTCGACCAAACCTGTTTTATGGACTTTTCTCTTGAAAAGTTCTGCACGTAAAAAGTGGATAGGAGAGGTTCTCTTTAATTCGTAAGCCAAAGAAGACTTGCTTCTATCTGTCACTATGCAGAACAAGTTATTCGTGGGCAGCTTGCCATGGGCGACCGATGACGCAGAGCTCAACCAGATGTTTTCCCAATTTGGGGAAGTGGTTTCCGCTCGTGTCATGACCGATAAGTTTACCGGTCGTTCCCGCGGATTCGGATTTGTCGAATTCGCAAACGAAGCGGACGCCGCAAAAGCGGTTGCCGCTCTCGATGGTAGCAATCTCGGCGGTCGTCAGATCGTCGTGAACGTTGCACGTCCACAAGAAAAGCGCGATTAATATCGTGTTCACAAAAACCACTCCGAGATTATCAACGAGTGGTTTTTGTGTTGACTTTTTTTGTATTTTGATATAACTTCGAGGAAGTTTTGCGGAGGTCTCAAGGGAGATTTTATCGTGGAAGAGTCTGATTTGATGAGAGCACATCTGCGTGCGGAAGAACGTTTACCTGCGCTGCTGAGAAGCCCTGATGGTTGGCAGTCGCTCGACATCAGTTACCATCCTCCAAGAGTTGAAAGGCTCTGGCGTCCGTTTGGCAACTATCGCTTTTTTCTCCACGTGATTCATCCATGCACCGAAAAGCAAGCTCTGTTCCATCCCCATCCGTGGCCTTCGACGATGCGGATTTACGAAGGAACGTATCGTTTGCATGTCGGAGCGTCTTCTGGTGCGGAATCACCTCCCGTCGTCTTCACTTCAACTGTCACGGTTGTGAGAGGGACCGTCTATCGATACGAAATGTCTCATCCGGATGGATGGCATGCCGTGATCCCCGTCGAGACTCCTGTATGGACGACGATGCTGACAGGTCAGCCGTGGAAGCGGGCGATCCCGCGCGTAACTGCGAGCGTGAGCGGAAGCCTACAACCACTGAGTCAAGCCCGGATCGACGGTATTCTCAAAAGATTTGCTCGTCTCGTCTCCGACAGCTAGACCAAACAGCGACCGAAATCTCTATAACCCACCGGAAACGCCAGTGGGGTTTTTATTTAGAGACCTCTGAAAAACGCTGATCTTTCGTCTCACGGGCACCCGCCCTCCCCAGTCAACGTAGGCGGCCTACGTCTCCTGGGCAGGGCAGCCCGTTCAACGAAATCTCAGCATTTTTCAGAGGTCTCTTACGTTTAATGTGCTAAGCTATTCATCTATGAAATTTCTACGTCCAGAAGATGAACGAAAAGAATTGACGTATCAAGACGTTTTTTTAATGCCTTTGTATTCGGAAGTCCGATCCCGCATGGACGTGGATCTCACGCCTGTAGGAAACATCGGCACGAAATTACCAGTAGTTGTGGCCAATATGACGGCTGTGGCTGGCAAACGTATGGCTGAAACGATCAGCCGACGAGGCGGACTTGTTGTGCTTCCGCAGGATATCGCGACCGAACGAATCGAAGAAATTGTGGACTATGTGAAAAGTTGTCATCATGTGTATGAAACGCCCGTTGTTCTCAAAGAAGATCAATCTGTTCAAACAGCGCTCAATTTGATTTACAAACGATCGCATGAAGCCGTCATCATTACAGATGATGCAAATCGTCCAGTGGGAATTTTTACGGAGACAGACGCCTATCGTCGTGATCGTTTTTCGCGACTCGGTGATGTAATGACTCGTCAACTCATCAGTGTGCCAAGTGCGATGTCGTCGAAAGAGATTTTTCAGTCGCTTGTCGAGAGACGTTTATCCATCGTGCCAGTCATTCATCCAGACGGAACGCTCGCAGGAGTGATGACGCGAAAGGGAAGTGTGCGTGCGACGATGTATCCCCCGGCATTGAATGAAAAAAAGGAACTCCTCACTTCGGTCGCCGTACGAGTGCGTGATCATGTTGCAGAAACGATTGATTGGTTGATGCAAATCGGCGTGGATGTGATTGTACTCGATACCGCGCACGGTCATCAAAAACAAATGCTGGACGCGATCAAAACAGCGCGTGCTATTTTAGGACCCGACAAACCGCTTGCCGCTGGCAACATTGTGACGGCTGTTGCCGCTCAAGATTTCATCGATGCCGGAGCGAATATCCTGAAAGTTGGCGTTGGTCCGGGAGCTGCTTGTAAAACACGCATGACAACGGGGGTTGGACGTCCACAATTTTCTGCTGTGCATCGCGTTTCCGCGATCGCTCGTCAGCAAAACGCCCAAGTCTGGGCAGACGGAGGAGTCCGATCTCCACGAGACGTCGCACTCGCGCTCGCCGCAGGAGCCAGTCATGCATTTTTCGGTTCCTGGTTTGCGGGAACGTATGAAAGTCCAGCGGATACTCAACGCGACGCAGACGGACGACTTTACAAAGAAAACTTCGGTATGGCATCACGTCGCGCTGTCCTTGATCGCAGTCGTGAAGTGGATCCGTTTGAGCTTGCAAAACGGGCGTTTTTTGAAGAAGGCGTCAGTCAATCAAAAATGTATTTGAAACCAGGTCAAGAAAGCGCCGAAGATATTTTAGATGAAATTGCCGCCGGTCTTCGCAGTGCATGCACCTATTCCGGTGCCAGTGACTTGGAAACGTTTTATCAAAATGCCATCATCGGCGTTCAATCATTGGCAGGCTACGAAGAAGGAAAACCAATTGATAAAAGTTGGTAAGAATTCTTTTGAACCAATATGGTTATGTTGTATAATCATGTAGGTTCATATGAAAAGACTTCTTGTAAAAAAAGAACGTGCGCGTGCTGCAAGAGCAGAAGGAAAATCTATTCCTGAGATTGCCAAGGAATTAAATGTTGCGAAAAGCACCGTTTCATTCTGGGTGAGGGACGTAGAGTTGTCTGCGAAGTTACGTCGACAACTCGACAAAAATTCTCTTGATGGAAGACAAAAAGGTCGTGAAATGATTCGAATGAATAAAGAATTGGAACAAGAATATGTTCGTAAAGAGGCGACTCGGCTTGTTGAACGTTGTTTTAAACAAAGAGATTCTTTTTCCTGGCAATTGCTTGCAGCGATGTTGTTTTGGTGCGAAGGACAGAAAGAGCTTACGGGTGGAATAAAGTTTGCGAATTCTGATCCAAAACTGGTTCAGGTTTTTCTTTCCAGTTTAAGAAAAGGTTTTGAAATCAAGGAGCAAAAGTTTCGTGCACTTATTCACTTGCATGATTATCATAATGTAAAGACGCAAACGAAATTTTGGTCGAAGGTCACAGAGATTCCCATTGATCAATTTCAGACACCCTATAGAAAGCCACATACAGGAGTACGAAAAAGAGAAAATTATCCAGGTTGTATCTCAATTCGTTATTACGACACATCTCTTGCACGAAGGCTGACCGCGTTATATCATGCGTTCGGTGAATTATTATAGGGGCGTGGTGAAATGGTATCACATCGTTCTCCAAAAGCGCTGTCGTGGGTTCGATTCCCACCGCCCCTGCCAGGCAACTGCCTCGGAACTATGTTAAACGTGTTCCGAGGCAACTGCCTGGCCTGCCACACGATCGTGAAAGTGTTAAAATGGACTCGTATGTTTACGAGTCCATTTTACGTCTATGTTTGTTTAAGCCTGAAAGACAGGAAGCTTTATGTCGGATCGACAAATAATCTCGAGCGCAGACAAAAGGAACATTCAGATGGTCTTGTTACGTCAACGAAACATCGGCAACCTTTTGAACTGATTTACTATGGAGTGTACCTATTCGAAAAAGATGCACGTCTTCGAGAGAAATATTTAAAGAGTGGTGGTCGAGCGCGAGCGAACTTAAAACTTCAACTTGAAGAAACATTAAAAGAAAAAGGCTATAACTATTAAAATATGCAAAAACTTCTCCTCACCTCCAGTTCACAATTTTTTTATCATCACATTACGGAATACGTCGACAAACCTCTCGATGAAATAAAGATTGCTTGGATTACAACAGCCAGGCACCATTTGTTCTTGGTCTATATCCAGTACAGCCTAAATTTTTTGCGAACAACCAGTCCAATACACTCGTCCATCAAGCGCCGCTTGTAGATGCCCGTCCCACTCAATTGAAAACGTGCTCACTCCTGCCTGAACAGCCTGGATGATTCTTGTCTGCACATCAGCCGTCGTTGCTTTTGTACAAATGAGGTCGATTTGTTCATTGCCATGGGCATCGTCTTCTATAGAATGAACGAAGAAATTTTCTGCCCCTTTTGGTGAAAATCCGTAGTGCTTAATAAGTGCATCATACACCTGATAGGCAACCCCTTCTTTTCCGGCATTCTGTACTTCGACGAATCCGACAAAAGCCATCCCTTCCAATGCGGAGTGACGCATACAAAATCCAATCATTGCTTCAATCGCAATGGCCGTACCTGGAGTTGGCAAGGTTTTTTCGACAACCTTTCGATCTAGACCGGCATCCGCAAAGAATTGAAAGAGTAAGTCTGTATGGTTACTCGGACCTACTATTTCCTCCGAATAATTTTTCTTTGCAAGCCTAAGTATGCTTTGATCGCCCTCTTGTTTAGCTTTCTCGACAATCGCACCAAAAAAATCTCCATTGCGCATCACTCGAAGGAAATGTTGTTTCTCGCCAAGAATAATCTGTTCACGAGTGAGCGTATGATCAATGATCCCGCGAAACCATGGATGGGACAGACTTGCCATTTCAGATGCTTCTTCCAAAAGTCTATGACGAAGTTCATGAGAAGATAGTGGCTGTGTAAGTGGTGTAAGCATAGTTCAGACAAATTCGATTCTTGGGAAATTTCCGAGTTTTACGCATATTTCTTGAGCCTCTTGTTCAGGAGATGAATCTTTCGTTATCGCTGCCCCAACCCAACAGAAACAGTTTTCTTGATATTGGATAAAGGAACGAAGAACCTGTGAAAACTCAAAAAATCCATTCGGATAGACCACTCCGCAAAGACCATAGTATGCTCCGCGACCACCTTGTTCTATTGAAGACAGCTTCTGTAATCCTTCCTCATATGGCCGTGCTCCAGAAGGAAATACGCTTCTTAAACAATCCGTGATCGTAGAGTTCTGTTTTGGCAGAGTCTTAAACTCAGTCATGATGTGATACAAGTTGTTTAACTCAAGAACGATGGGTTGTAGACGAGTGACATCCCCAACCTGCGATAAGGAATGATACTGGGACTCTATTGAACTCGAATGTTCTTGTTTTAATTTGAGATCCAGCAAGACCTCGTTTTTTCGGTACTCTTTTGATGCGGTTCCAGAAAGTTTATATGTCCTAAATTGGGTCGTATCTCCTTGGGCTAAGAGTTCGGGGCTATTGCCAGCTATTTCTAAATCATCCAAGCGTACATATAATAAACGGGAGACCTCAGGATTCCTCGAAGAATGTTTCAACACACTGAGAAGATCCAACTTCTCCCTGATTGAAATCATGCGCGCGACAGTGAGCCGTCGGTCGGATCGCCCATCTATCCAAGTGAGAATCCTCTTAACTGCTTCAATGTATGAAGTGGGATCTTGGCAATAGGGCTTAAGATCGAATACTCTGCTCAAAGCTTCGTCCTCTGCTATAGGATTGTTCAGGTTGACGACTTCGTTCGCAACGAAAAGTTGGATAGATGGATACGGCGCTTTCGTAAGTTGCGATATTTTGAATCTATGGAGGTCAAAACCAATGTAGCCAAAAATATGCTCTCCTTTGTGTTTTTCAATAAAGGTATCAATTTTTTTCCACGGATCAACAGTTGCTATGCAGTCGTCTATCATGAGCGACTCCTTTATACCGATACCAACAAGCACATCAGTAGACGTTCCAAATGCCATGATATTCTTTTCATCTCTCTTTTTGGAAAGAAATGAATATACAGTTTCAGACATATTTTTGAATTCTTACTGAATTCATTGCGAATTCGACCTCTTTGATACAATGAACCAAAAAATAAGTATATGAAACAAATTGAATTTCGTCGGCATTCTTTGAAGACATCGCATGGAAATGTGGGGGTGAGTGAAGAGGGAAGGGTGATGGCAGAGCGAATCGGAAAAGAATATTTACGAGGACGTCATTATACTCATTTATTCATGAGCCCTGTTTCAAGGACACGAGAAACCATGGATCTGTTTGCACGTGGGGCCGGTGACTTTCCCCTCGTTGAACCTCATATTTTTTTGGAGTCAAATGATGTCTTTAGTACAGATGATGCGATGCGATTGTGGAGCGGTGTGTGTCACGAAGCAGAGATGATCGGGAAAGATATGATGCGTGCCGCACTTGAGCAGGATACGGATCGTGCTTATCGTATTTCCGCTGAAGCGGCAGTTGAGTTTAAAAAATGGCTCGATAAATTGCCGGACGGAGCTCATGTATTTGTAGTGTATCACAGTCCCTCTATCGAGTTACTCATCTACGGATTGTTTGATGTGATTCTTCCGCAGCTTCAATTCTGTGAGGGAATTTTGATTGCAGAAGATCACGAAACGCTCTCTTTTAAAGAATTGCGAACAGTTGAGAGGTTGTAATGGTTCGTTTGTCGCACGCGATACTCTGTCACGTCGGTCGCCAAGAAGCATCCATTGATTTTCTAGGTCAGCTATGTTAATTTTTGATTGACTATGAGTATTCATAAACAAGCAAAAGATTTATTAATTAAGGCGCTTCTGGGAAAAGATTTTGTTCCCAGCGGTCTTGCGGAACTCAATCATTACTTTCGTGTCTATGGGCCGATCGGTTTTCGACGTGAGAAACAGGAGGATGGAAGTGTTGTGATGATCAGTGAAAATTTTCGATACGGATCGATCATTACTCATGTAAAGGACGAATCTGGATTAGACGAAAAAGTTATTGATGCGATTTTGACCGCATTTGAAGTTCCATCGAGTTATGCAAAGCAGGCAGATTTGAAACGTGTTGGCAAAGAAGAATATGCCTTCGCGTAGCGAGTTACCAGGATTTCTCCCAAGACAGAAGTTGATAAAAGCATTGAGCAAAGTTGGATTTGCTGTAAACACAATCGGCGGAAAAGGAAATCATATCAAAATCATTTGGCCATCAACACAAAAATCGATTACGATCCCATCTGGATTAGAAAAGTACGCCCTGTACTACGTGTTAAAAGAAATTGAGTCATGTTCCGGTGTGAGTTGGGATGAGATCAAGAAAGAATTATAGTTCTCACTTCGTTTACAAGCCCCTGCCAAGAAAAAAGCACAGTTGATGAAGTGAGAATAAAAAGACACCCAATGTCGTTGGGTGTCTGACGATTAAACGTCGTGATCAGGGATTGCACTGAACCGTCACCGCATTTGGGTCGACGGTCAGGCAGAACCAGATATCGTCAATGATCACGTCGCTGGTGTCCATCCAATCGACCGTTCCGGACACAGAAGCGCGTTCTTCTCCGTTCTCCGTCACACTTGCCTTTGTACCGCACTTGCGCTTGAGCACCGCGAGGCTAAGATGCGAGTGCAGCATGTGTGATGGGAAGATCCCGCCGAACTTCATGTCCTCGCAGAAGCGAATCCGTCCGTCTGCGAGCACGCCTTCCTCGGGTCTTTTCGGCGTTTTTGCTCGAACGCTCGTCGCACATCCACCGAACACGAGACACAGTAGCGTCACCACAGAGAATCTCATAAAACCCCTCCAGAATTATGACACAAGCAACGGTCAGTAGTTCACTAAATACCACATTCGACTCACTTTGTCAACCGTTTGTTCAGTCTGTTTGTTCAGTCCACCTTATGGGATATGGAAATATCGTTGAGAAAGCGTGAATGCATCTGACGCGAATCTGGCCAATTTGAAGCCGTGCTGTCTTTCGCAGAGGTCTCTATAGAAAAAAGACTCGTGATGACGAGTCTAGTTGGTGAGTGGCGTTCCCAACAGCGCAGCCGAGATCCGTGGACGCAGTTCCAGTGGAGTATTTACGCCGAAGCCGCTACTTTGCCATGAGAGTTTGTCAGCCATCCTGTTCCCTGCGCCATCTGGACGACGATCAGGAAGCATCATGTGCTCACTGCATCGCAGTTTGAGCGCCTTGTGCGAACCACCCTCTTCCGGAACTTTGTAGTCGCCTGAACCAACGATTAGGAGATCCTCCTGCCCATCTTGTCCTAGCCAGAACAGGAAGTTAGAGACCTGTTTGAGATGTTGAGTCGGATCGTATGGAACAAGCCCGGGTTCGGGAGTCCACTGGTACCAAAACGTTTTCATTTCACCTCCATCTGTGATCGATCAGAACTGGTGCAGGCCAGTCTAGTCGACAAACACGATTTGGTCAAGAGAAACGTGGGACACCATTGACCTGACCCACCACTCAATTCACGAAGCTACATATAAAAGAAAACCCCGCACCGGCCAGATCACGAGATCTTCCTTTGATGCGGGGCAGGTCGCCCAGAACGAGGGCGCCAGATGCGGAGAGGTGGTTCTATTCGATCACGTGGATCGGACCGTTTCCGAATTTCCCGTGGTCCCAGGTTCCACCATTGATCTCGCGCGGCTCATGCAGGTGTAGACTCAGAAGACATCCACACACGCCGACGTCGCAGAATATGTTGGAGGAGGACACGTATTCAGCCCATACAGACTGATCCTCTCGTGCGTCTGTGACGATCCGAGGCTGGTTCACTCCTTCACATTGGCTGTATCCGTCTAAGAACAGCGTTGCCTGTTCGAGCTCCTTGGACCCAGGATTCTGGATGTACACCGTGTACGAGTTCGAGTTCTTCAAAACCCGGACGATGTTGTCCAAACGACGAACATTGATGTTTGGATCTTCCTTGTCGACGCCGAAATACTTGCCGTCGCTTGCGTGCATCACGACGATCATGCCAAGCATGCTGACACAAATCGATATGAGAATGTACGCCAAGATTCGTTCAGTGTCATCTAATTTTTTAATCACGTTGTCCTCCCTGGTCGTTTTCAGCCAGTTTATCGTAGCCGTGTCAATAGAAAGATGCCTGAGTGAAGAATGGTGCGGCTACGCCTTGTCGTCGCGAGTCGGGCCGGTGTAGCCCCGCTTGACCGCCTCGTCGGCCAATAGCTCGCGAACGAACAGCAGGAGGTGCCCCGCGAAGATGCGAAGCGCAGGTCTGGAGTTCTTGATGCCCAAGTAGCCCACTACCATGATGCCGTTCATGCCCATGCCCATCGAGCACCGCTCAACCATCTCTAGGGCGAGCTTGGGGCCGACAGTCATCATCTCCGCCTCGAACTCAACGGGGTCCGGGTCCTTGCCGAGGTCGCTCAGACGCGCGCAAACCTTAATCGCTGCGAGTCGGCGATTCGTGTAGCGGACGCACTCCATAATCTGGTTGGCGAGACGCAACAAGAAGGTACGCGCGTCTTCGTTCTCGGGGTTCCAGAGCTCGCCTTCGAGAGCCTGTGCTTCGTTGTGCATCTGACCTAACGCCTCCTCGAAGCTGGCCAACTCGGCGTGATCAGGCCTCTCCATGATTTGCACTCGCCACTCGGGCACGTCGCGCCACGGCTCCGGCATGCGCTGTTGGTCTCTGAGGGGCTCCACGAAGTGCAGGATCATCCACCGCGCGATCTGGAGCTGGTCGTTTAGAAAGCTCTCCTTGCTGACCTCGGTGAGGCCATGGGTCTCCTGTGCACTCGAGAACAGTAGCTCCAACCCGACTCGCTTGTTCTGGGCGAAGTTCGCCACATGCGTGCCCATGAAAGGCAAGGGTTCCTTGTTCATTGTGTCCTCCGAAAGTACGTTGCAACCAACTTATGCTGGCTGGTCACATAGTGACATATGAAAATATCACAGTATAGCAAAAATATCAAGACCTGTTAATTTTCTGTTTTTCTTTTTCTTTGACTGTGGTATCGAAACGATGTAAAGTAAGTTTATCTAAAGATAATCTTATGAAAAATCTCATCAATCTCAAAGAGTTTCGAGAAAACGTCTCAAAATATGAGAGTCGAATCCAAAAAGGTGACTCATTCATTGTCATGCGGCGTTCCAAACCATTGTTTCGTATTTCTCCTGTGGAAGAGGACGGTTGGGAAACCGTGATTGATTTTACAAAATTTCGAAAGGGAGGAATGCCTGTCGATGAGGTGATCAAGGCGCTTGAAGCCATCGACTAATATGGTTGATCGAATGACCAAGAACCTTCGAAAATTTTCGAAACAAGAACGTGATCAGATTCTTCAAGCGATGAAACGGATTTTGCTGAATGATCTCCAGGGTTTGGATGTCAAAAAATTGAAAGATCGCGAAGATGCGTTTAGAGTTCGAAAGGGAGATTTCCGAATCATTTTTCGAAAAGTAGATCAAGGAATAAATGATATTATTGCTGTCGAGCGCAGGTCTGAATCCACGTACAAAGAGTCCTAGCCTCGCTCACGAGTTCCTGCCACGTCGCTCGCGAGCGACGTGGCCTGCCAGACAGTGTGTCGGGTCATGTATTTCGCGACAATATGTTAACATCAGAACACTGAGAGGTGATCTGATGTTTGAATTGTAAGTACGATATATTTATCTCATTATGAAGCCATAGTAAGTTTCATGCCGTCATTTTTAAAATCATCATCGCACACGTATGAATATTTTCCTCATCTGCGGATACGGAATCCCAACAGATATTCAACAAGACACAAACTATCGGACGTATCTTCATATCGTCTTCAACCACATGTATGAACTTGCGGCGAATCAATCTGCGGTTGTGATTCCGTGTGGTGGGTCGACAAAGTGTGACCCGCCTTATACAGGAACGGAAGCAGAAGTCATCGCTGTATATTTACGTGAACTCATGGCGCGTGAAGAAACAAACAGGCAGACATCTCGGTGGAGTATTTTTCCAGAAGAAACATCATTATCGACACTCGAGAATCTTCTTTTTGCAAAAGAGATCATACAAACGCAAAACTTCACCGGGCCGATGTCAATCTTTTGCGAAAAAACACGCGAGTCACGCGTGGAAGCATTTGCGGAAAAGATTTTTGGTGAGGGTCGTGTTCGGGTGCAGGCGATTGATTTTGATGTCTCAAAAAATCGATATCTCGATCCAGAAGTTTTGTCAAAAAAAGAAACCCTCGCGTTAGAGGAGGGGCTTTGGACTCTCGAGAATCCTGACCGAATCCAAAAACATCACGCCTTTTTCCAGAAGAAGTTTGAATTTTTACGTCGTCGGCAATCTGAGGGACTTTCTCATGTAGATGCGATTGCCGAATGGTATATGATGAAAGAAGAGGTGATGCGTCAACTCATACCTGATCACCCTTTACTTCACGTGATAAACGAAAGTTAGGGTCAGAACACAAAGTCCTAGCCTCGCTCGCCAACTTCTGGCATGAGAGACGATCATCGCAAGGTGATCGTTTCTTGTTTTTTTGACGACAGGATAAAAACGCCGTAGAATAATTTTATCCACCTTTCGTGCGTATAAACAAACCTAAAAATATTTACTTAACTCAGCTATGGAAGACTCATGTCAGGTGTGTGGAGGGCGTCATCGTACGGGGGCGTGTACTGAAGCAGGTTTTATAAAAGAGGAAATACAAAAGACTCCGACTCTTCCTCGTGATGTACAGACATCGCTCGATGTGTTTTTGCGTAATTCTACTCAACGAGGAGGTTCTTTTGAGGATTCTCCAATGCGAATAAGTGAAATTGAGGGAAAATTAGCGAATGATCCCGCACTTTTTCGGGACGTCCGTGCGTATTTGGCAGAGAGTTCTGTCCCCGCGGCTGCTGGGATGATACTGGATTTTGAAAGAAGTGTGGCACGAAAACTTCAGAGTGGAATAAAAGAATTTCTTGGGGTTGTGATCAATGAAACGGATGATATGTCGGCGGAATCGGCAAGAGGTATCATTGAAGAGATATTGAAACTGGATATCCATAAGCATGCTGACGCATTGAGAAAAATTCGTGCAGAGTTAGAAGAATCAAAATTTCGCCAACCGCCACCGGAGTATCCGGACATGAGTCCTTACGAGATTGAAAACTTGCTAAATTTGCTCCCAAAAAATGTTTCACTTCTTCCTGATGCGGCCAGAATTCTACAGATGCCGCTTGATGATGCGCAAGGCGAACTAGCGAAACTTAAGTGAGAAAAAGAGGTCAGGTCGTGAATTGTAACGTTTCTGGAAACGTTACAATTCACGACCCCCAACTTTACTTACTACAAAGAATCAACCGGCGATTTGCGAAAGTGTAAAAACGGCAGATGAGCGTGTGAAGCTTGTCGAAGATTTTATGCAATTAAATTCTGAACAGCAATAAATCGTTCGACGTATTCTAGAGGACGGAATTTACCACTCCATCCCGCTTTTCCGCTCCGTGAACAGAACGGCTTTTTTTCCGGCGAGATAATTGGTTGCGTTCAAATCGTGAATGGCGATTATGAACTGCTCGTAAGGAATACGCATTGCTTCGCCGCTTGATGTTCCTGGATCGTTGATGATAAAGACATTGTCCGCGTCGTCATAACCCGTCAGCACGACGACATGGTAGTCTGCTCCTTCCGCAGCCGAATAAATGGAGGATAATTTTGGAGCATAGACAGGAACGATGATTGGATTTCCAAGAACGAGTTCGGTTTTCAAATCGTCCGCAGTTGGATCATAAACGATGCGTGTTCTCCAAGGCAATTCAAGAGCATCTATCAGTTCAGCAATCGTTTGTAATGATTCATCTTTTGTCACACGAAAACCTTCTTTTACTTTCGCGGCAAAAATTTCGCGGATGCGCACGATTGCCTCTGCTTTTTTTATCTCATCTCCCGCGTAAAAGCTGGCCACCATGTAGATGGACGTCTCTTCACAGGCGTTCTGCCAAGGCTCGGACCAATCGCCACTAGGTGCTTGAGACGTGTATGGCACGTCGATCTTTTTTTCTGAAGGCAGTTTTGTCCCACATCCAGTGAGCAAAATCGCCAGATCAACAACAAGAGGAAGAATCTTTTTCATATCCTGTATCATAGCAGATAATAAAAAAAGCCAGTCCAGAACGGAAAGGCTCAGCGATTCGGCATGTGAACGCGCAGGGTGACGTTGTATTCGTGCGCGATCGTGATGAGGTCAGAGGCGTGATAGGCTCCTTGCCGCCCAATCGATCATAGCGGTTCTACTTATCATAGAATAGATTTTTCAGCTACAATAATATATATGCGCTATTGGCTTGTGAAAACTGAACCGAGCACTTATTCCTGGAATGATCTTGTTCGAGATAAAAGAACGAACTGGACAGGAGTCAGGAATTTTCAGGCGCGAAATAATTTGCGATTGATGAAAAAAGGCGATCGCGTGTTTGTGTATCATTCTGTTGATGAGAAAGCGATCGTCGGAATAGCGATCGTGACGAAAGAAACGTTGCCAGATGAGACAGCGGTGGAAGGGGATTGGAGTATGGTGGAAATCACGCCACTCAAGCCACTCAAAAATCCATTGACGCTTGCAGATATCAAAAAAGATCCAGCGTTCAAAAACATGATTCTCGTTCAAAATTCTCGACTCTCCGTACAGCCGGTCACAAAAGAAGAATGGCAACAGGTCTAATGTAAAATAATTTTTATGCAAGGATTCGTTTTTTATGCCTAAAAAATCCAGTACGAGCGCATTAACCGAGCAACAACATGCGTCACAAGATTGTCGCTACGCGGAGAATCACAGCTACGATTATGTCATCATCGGCACTGGCAGTTCCGCACTTACGGTTGGGTCACTTCTTGCAAACGCCGGTTACAAAGTTTGTCTCCTTGAGGCGCATGATATTCCGGGAGGATATTGTCAAACGTTTCATACGGGGGAGTTTTATTTTTGCGCGCAGGTTCATTACATTTGGGGATGCGGGCCGGGTGGAAAGATTTATGAATTTTTGAAACGGATTGGACTTGAAAAAGACATTACGTTTGAGCTATTTGATAAAGACGGTTATGACCACATGGTGATGCCGGATGGAACGCGAGTAAAGATTCCGTATGGATGGGACAAGTTAGTTGAAAGCGTTGTGTCACATTATCCGGATCAGAAAATTTCGATGGAGAAGTTCGTTGGCGTGATGAAAAAGCTTCGTGAGGAATTTCACCGATTGCCCGCGGATAAGCCGAAGTGGTGGGAATATTTTCAGATGTACAAGGTGAGAACGATTCTCAAATATCGAAACGCCACACTTCAGGTTTTGTTTGATGCATGTGGTCTTTCGAAACAGGCGCAAGCCGTTTTGTGTGCAAATGCTGGCGACTTCATGGAACCTCCAGAACGATTGTCTCTTCTCATGTATGTCGCGTTGTTTGGCGGCTACAACACGGGTGCATACTCACCGACAAAGCATTTCAAATATTATATCGATCGTCTTGCTCAGTTCATAACAGATCATGACGGATGTCATATTTACTATGAAACAGAAGTGAACAAGATCAACACGAAATCTGGGAAGGTTGTAAGCGTGGAGACGAAGAACGGCAAAACATTTACAGCGGAGAATTTTATTTGCAATGCCGATCCAAAAAAGATGTCGCAGTTGATTGGACTTAACGCGTTTTCAAAAAACGAACAAAAAAAGCTTGATTACGTGTATTCACCTGCAGGCGTGATGATTTATCTTGGACTGAAAGATATTGATTTACGTCAGTATGGTTTCGGCTCGTTCAACATTTGGCATTTGGAAGATTGGGACATGAACAAGATGTGGAAAGAAATGGGCGAGGTGAATTTTGCAAGACCATGGATTTTTATGTCGACGCCGACACTGCACACGAAGGAAGGAGGAACAACTCCTGGGCCGGAATATCAGATTTTGGAAATTGCGGCCTACACAGAGTATCAACCGTTTAAGGATGCACAGGATCGAAGTTATGCGGAGTATGCCAAATTGAAACAGAAAATCGCGGAGCGCATGTTGGATATTGTCGAAGAAAAATATATTCCTGAGTTACGAAAACATATCGTCGTCAAAACAATCGGGACATCAACCACAAACGAAGATTTTATTTTGTCTCCAATGGGCAATGCGTATGGCGCGACGATGACGCCAGAACAAGTGACGTTGAATCGTCTTAAAGCAAAAACGCCGTTTCCAAACTTTTGGTGGTGCAATGCCTCAAGCGGTTGGGCAGGAATGTATGGCACGGTTTCCACAGGGACACAGCTGTATATGGATCTCACCGGCGACAAATTTTACTCCAATCAAACAACAGATGAGGAAATGCTCGCGAAACTTTAATTTCACCATGACCGCATTTCTACCACGACCGCCAGCAAAACAGGCAGGTCTGTTCATCACGGGAGGAACCCTATGGATTCACAGACCTGCCTGTTTTGCTGGCGGTCACTCAATAATTTGTTTTGCGACGCGTTGTCCACATCGCAGAGCTCCCTCTGTCCATGGACTGTTGAGATAATCGCCGCAGAGAAAAATATTCTGTTCGCCTTGTCCTGGACCTTCCATAAATTCCTTCACTGCCTTCAGGTGTCCACGTGAAAATTTTGGCATGGCGTCAGGCCAACGCTCGAGATCAAAATTTTCGAGTTCCGTTGCTGAAGCAAACCATGGGCAAACACGGATCAATTCATTTTTTACTTTTTCAAATACGGACGTGTCATCCAAATCCATCAGCGTCTTCGCGAATGCTTCGTGCAACCATGTGCAGATAAGAGATTTTCCATCGTGTATGAGCTCCTCTCCTTTCATCGCTTCGTTCACGTATCCGGAAATCTTTTCATTCTCCACAAACGGAACCCACACGATTGCCGTGTCGGGAAGTTTTGAACGATCGACCCGAAACGCAACGCTGATCGTTGAGGCGTAGCGCGTATTTTCTAATAGTTGCTTTTGTAACTTGCTCGGATTTTTGTAAGAGAGCAGTGTTTGTGTCGCTTGAGTTGCCAAAACGGCTGTATCGAACATTTCATCGTCAACCATAACAGATGCTCCACCACTCACCATTTTTACGGGATGACTCAATCGAACATCCAAGCGATCAGCAAATGCATCTGGAAGCGCTCGCATACCACTTTTTGTGCGATGTAAATACCAACGAGTTTGTTTTTTTTGAATCGAATGCATGATGCCAAGCAACACTCCAAGTGAAATTTCATTCGCGCGATGGAATTGATAGGTTGTACTGAAGGCATCCACAAAATAATCACTCACTTCTTTTCCCGTTCGACGTTGCATAAACGCATAGGCGTTTTCCGTATCGTGATTGGCGAGCTCGCTCAGATCAAAAAAATCACCCACATCACGCGTCAGAAGAAACTGCAACGCGAGTCGCATTTTGGAAATTCTCCCAAGAGCTTCTTTCATCGGAACAATTTTTCCCTGACGAAACACACCGTATTTTAAAAATCGCATTTTTTCCCATTCAATGCCAAATTCATCACAGTAGGTTTTCATCTCATCATACAGATCACATAAATGATCGGCGCCTAAATCAAAAATGAATCCGTCTTTTGCTCGTGACGACATTCTTCCGCCAACGAATGCATTCTTTTCAAATACGGTGACTTGATGACCGGAACGTTGGAGCTCATAGGCACACGTCAGTCCGGCAATTCCCGCACCAACCACGGCAATTTTTTTTGGCATAGATACTGTGGAATGTGAGCTATATAAATAATCTCGCAAGTCTTATTTCTTCGTACGAATATTCATCACCAAGTGCTGTTTTGATTGGAGAAAGCATGGACGTGCCTGTTGTTTTAAAAGCGAGTTTAATAGCCTCAAATCGTCCGCCGGTGGGTTGGAGATAGGTGATATCCATGGATGCATCTTCGAGAATTAATTTTTCAATATGGCTCACGATGGTTCCTTGAGTGAGTGATCGTGTGTTGGCGATTTGAGTGAGAGAGTATTTTTGTTGAATCAGTTCTTTGGTGAGTTGAAACGTTGAGCTTGCGCGTGAGATGGTTGATCGCTCTGTGCGAGCTGGTTTTTGCGCAGACGCTTGTTCATCGAGCTGATGTTCCTGTGCGTATGCTTGAATCACCGTGAGAAATTGATCGCCGTATTGTTCAAGTTTAGATTTCCCAACACCAAAAATTGTTGCCAGACTGTTTTTTGATTGTGGGAAATAGGTCGCCATTTCGTTTAGGGTACGATCTCCAAACACAACAAATGGAGGGACGTTTTGTTCGGTTGCAATGGTTTTACGGAGTTGTCGTAGTTGCGCGAAGAGAGTGGACAGAGGACTAAGAGGGCTCAGAGGCGCAGAAGGGGCGATAAGCGTTTCAGGCTTTGAAAGCAGTATCTGTGTCCGATCGCGAAGAGCGTTTTTTCCCAAGGCCGTGACAGCCAATGTTGGGTATTCGCCCGGATTTTTTATCAAGTATCCTTTTTGAAGCAGGGAAAGTGTGTATGTTCGCAAGGAGGACATCGGAATTTCTCTTGCCAGTCCAAAAACGGATAATTGATCGTGGTTGTTTTCGACCACACGTTTTTTGCGCGATCCATGCAGAACATCGCACACATAGGCCATGCCAAATCGTTCATGTGTTTTGAGGACGGCGGAAAGAATTTTCTGTGCGATTTCTGACGCATCTGTTTGTTCTTGTACGGGTGCGACGCAGATGTCACAACTCTCACAGGACCGTTTAGCCGTTTGTTCTCCAAAGTAGTTCAACAGAAATTCTCGACGACAGTGTGATCGTTCACAGTATTCAATGACCCGACTTAATTTTTCTTGCGCGAGCGCTCGTTCTCGATCGTCATCAATTTGACCGATGAAGAAATCTTGTTTTCGTTTGTCCCCAAAGGAATAATACAACACACATTCACTTGGGAGGCCGTCGCGTCCCGCACGACCTGTTTCTTGATAGTAGCCTTCAATGCTTTTTGGCAGATCCATGTGCGCAACGAGTCGGACATCCGGTTTATCAATTCCCATTCCAAAAGCAATGGTCGCCACAATAATGGGAACTTCATCGCGAATGAATTTTTCTTGCGTCTCTTTACGAAGTTCTCGACTCAGGCCGGCGTGATAGGGCAGAGCCGGAAAACCCGCGTGGCTTAAATTTTCCGCGAGCGCTTCTGTGTCTTTGCGAGAAAAGCAGTAGAGAATGACCGCTTTTTCTTTGTACTGCGCAAGACGTTTGAGGAGGCGTCCAAGGGTGTTTTGTTTTGGTTCAACCGTGTAATGCAAATTGGGACGATTAAAACTGGATAGAAAAACAGGTGCCGTTTGCATGTTCAGTTGCGATAAAATATCGTCTCGCACTTCTGTTGTTGCCGTGGCCGTGAGTGCGATGACAGGAACAAGTGGAAATGATTGACGGAGACTTTTGAGATTGCGATAGTCGGGACGAAAGTCGTGTCCCCATTCTGAAATGCAGTGTGCTTCGTCGATAGCGATCAAACTTACCGTCAGTTCATCAAGAAACAGTTGAAAATCTGCGAGCGCGAGCCGTTCAGGAGCGATGTACAAAATTTTGAGTTCGCCTTCTCGCGCACGTTGTTGTACCTGTATCAGTTCCTGTGATGTCAGCGAACTGTTCAAAAAAGCCGCGGCAATTCCGTTTGCGGTGAGTGAGTCAACTTGATCTTTCATGAGGGCAATCAGCGGGGAGATGACAAGCGTGATTCCCTCAAAAGCAAGAGCGGGCAGTTGATAGCATAACGATTTTCCTCCACCCGTTGGCATCAGCACAAGGACATCTTTTTTTGCCAAAACCGTTTGGATGATTTCTTCCTGCAACGGCCGAAATTCATCGTAGCCAAAAAAGGTTTTAAGTTGCTGTTTCACAGGGTGAGGTCTTATGGATAAAAAATGGACGAGCACGTATACTATCAACGCTTTATTCTATCCCATTTCTCCATTCTCACGCTATGTCTCTTGCTCTTGTTGTTTCGAATCTGGAAAAAACGTATACAACGGGTGTGAAAGCACTTAAAGGAGTTTCTTTTGAGGTCCAACAGGGAGAAATATTTGCGTTGTTGGGGGCAAATGGAGCCGGGAAGACAACGCTTATCGGCATATTGTGCGGACTTGTGAATAAAACGGGTGGCAACGCGCAAGTGTTTGGTGTGGATCTTGAAAAAGAATCGGAGCGTTTGCGAAGTTTGATTGGGGTCGTTCCTCAAGAAGGGAATGTGAGTATATTTGAAAAAGTGATGGATATTGTGGTGGATGCCGCGGGGTATTATGGTGTTCCACGCAAGATTGCCAGAGCGCGTGCGGAAATCATTTTGAAAGATTTGGGATTATGGGAAAAACGCTTCGCTGTTTCTCGTACGCTTTCCGGTGGAATGCGTCGTCGTCTTCTTATTGCACGCGCCCTTATTCATCAACCAAAACTGTTGTTGCTCGATGAACCTTCCGCGGGTGTGGATACGGAGTTGCGTCTTTCCATGTGGAAGTACATTCAACGATTAAATTCGGAAGGGATGACAATTGTTTTAACGACACATTATCTAGAAGAAGCGGAACGGTTGTGCAAAAACGTGGTGATTCTCAAAGAGGGGATCGTTGCTGAACATGGGGTGATCGAGGATTTATTAAAACGCACCGGTGCCCAATCGTTAGAGCATTTTTATTTGGAAACGACAAAACAGGTATGATCAGCTCTACAAACTGGATCGGCTATTTGACTATTCTCCGTAAGGAAACCGTGCGTATTTTTCGGATCTGGCCTCAGACATTTTTGCCTTCCGTGGTGACGCAATCGTTGTATCTGATTATTTTTGGTGGACTCATTGGCGCACGATTAGGATCCATTGATGGGACAAGCTATGTCGCTTTTTTAGTTCCCGGACTAGTCATGATGTCCGCAATTACCAATGCATTTAGCAATACAGCTGGGTCTTTTTTTGGCGCGAAGTTTCAACGTTGTATTGAGGAGATTCTTGTATCACCGATGAAACCATGGGTGATTCTTGCGGGCTATGTGAGTGGTGGTGTTGTTCGCGGTGTATTTGTCGGTATGGCAGTTCTTCTTGTTTCCGCATTTTTTACCAGCATCCAAGTCGCGCACGTTTTTATTTTTCTGTTTTTTCTGTTGATGACCTGCCTCATCTTTTCGCTTTTAGGATTTTTAAACGGCATGTTTGCGAGAAAATTTGATGATGTGAGTATTGTTCCCACATTTTTGCTCACACCCCTTACCTATCTGGGTGGCGTTTTTTACAGCCTTGAATTTCTCCCAACATTTTGGCGTAACGTTTCCTACGCGAATCCTATCGTGTATATGATTGATGGATTTCGTTACGGATTTTCCGGAACATTCACGACTCCTGTGTTTATGAGCGCACTCATTTTATTGCTCGTGGCGGGAGGATTGATATTGTTTGGTTTGAAACTACTGAAAAAGGGAGCAGGGTTGAGAGTCTAGAAATCTATAGTGTGATGACTATATGTCAATGCTCGTACAAAAATCCATCAAAAATCTTGGTGATATTCTCACGCATGCCATTCAATTTACGCCTGAACACAAAGCGCTTGTGATTTATGATACGGAGGCGCCGCTCACGCGGATTGTGACGGATGGATATCGCGCGCATCTTTCTGAGGAAGCGTTTTTGGATTTTTCGGAGACGAATTTAGAAGGAGTGCTTGCGCGATTTGCCGAGCTCAGTCCTGGGGATTTAGTTGTACTTGTCCAATCCTCAAATTTTCGACTGAATGAATTCCGGATTCGCATCGAATTGTTTGCGCGTGGACTCAAAACGATTGAGCATATTCATTTGAGTCGAATTGTGGAAAGTCAGTTTGAAACGTATCTCGATTCGTTGGCGTACGATCCAGATTATTATCGTCCTCGTGGCAGGGAACTCAAACGTCGCATTGATGCGTGTCAAAATGTCGTTGTGGAATGTCCGGGCACCAAACTGATCTATGAGAGTGCCTTTGAAAAAGCCAAACTGAATACAGGTGACTATGCGGACATGAAAAATGTTGGAGGGACGTATCCGATCGGAGAAGTTTTTTCCGAACCAACGGATCTCACGCGCGTGAATGGAGAAGTGCGAATTTTTGCGTATGCGGGCAAAGATCATTTGATTCGCGAGGTTGAGCCGTTTACGGCGATCATCAAAGACGGGATTCTCCGTGCGCCGGAGTCTCCCATAGATTTTCAAGAAATTTTAGCTATGATCGAAGAGGATTCTCCCGTGCACGTACGAGAATTCGGTCTTGGACTCAATCCGGCGATGGGAAAAGGCCGTATCGTGAACGATCTCACCGCGTTTGAGCGCATGCGCGGCATGCACATGTCTCTTGGAGCCAAACACAGCATCTACAAGAAGCCCGGCATGAGTCGCAAAAAGGGCAGATATCACGTGGATGTGTTTATCGATTTGGAAAAGATTGTGATGGATGGGGAAGTCGTGTATGCCGAAGGTGATTTTGTGGTGTGAATTCGTTTTACTGACACGCGAATAACTGCAATGGGACATTAGACCTGTTGCCATATAATCTTATGCCTGCAAAACGCCAGCTTCGGCTACAAGCCATTTTCGAAAACCTCAAAATAGCTCAGGCTATTCCTCGGTCTTCTCAAACGGCTTTCGCTCGA
>Ga0105164_10000034_pt1 | contig 96797 bp, 115 predicted proteins | sample VDWuncwatermetaG_FD_89674 | JGI IMG/M metagenome (GOLD analysis project Ga0105164, IMG submission 89674) | Wastewater microbial communities from Netherlands to study Microbial Dark Matter (Phase II) - VDW unchlorinated drinking water | ecosystem: Environmental > Aquatic > Freshwater > Drinking...
AGTGAACAATTATCAATTAAGGAGAATTTCTATGGCCCACGTTGTTACCGAACCCTGCATCAAATGCAAATACACCGACTGCGTCACGGTCTGCCCCGTGGACTGCTTCCATGAAGATAAAGAAATGCTCGTCATTGACCCCGAAGTCTGTATTGATTGCGGGGCCTGTATCCCGGAATGCCCGGTCCAAGCCATTTTCGTGGATTCCGACGTCCCGGAAAAGAGTAAAAGCTTTATCGCTTTGAACGCGTCCAAAGCCAAGGAACTTCCCGTCATCACCGAGAAGAAAACGCCCTTAGCTCCGCCAAAGCCTTAAGCGATGTGGTTTTTCATGTATAGCTGTTACGCGCTTTCCCTGGCATCGTTGTTCATGCTGGGGATTGTTTTTTTGCAGAGCTTCTGGCCGTTTTATGTATTCAAGGCCTCCCCCATGTCGTTTTTGGTCCTGGCGAGCATTATTTACCTGTTCACGGAGACTTTGGTCATTTTCTTTTTTGTGGGCACCGGCGTGAGCGTCAAGGAATACATGCTCGAACGCAAGGTCTCGGGCAATTTCCACCAGCGCATGATCGCCATCAAGCGCCGCATGTACCCGCCGCAGCTGTTGAACATTCTGGTCCTGATGACGGCGTTCATCCTGTACGGGGCGGCGGACACAGGCAAGATACCGGTATGGATCTACCAAGGGCTGCTGGCTGTGGGCATCGTCCATTTTTGCTATGCCAAGGTGATCCAGCACCGCAGCTTCCGGGAAAATACGTTCATTATCCTGGAAATGGCGGGCTTGGCCCAGGACAGGCGGTAGATATGTACTATGTGGCGAAAGGGTTCCAGGCCGCGGGCCTGGGGGTCATGGCCATGGGGTTTGGGCAGGTCTTCCCCCGGCTGATGTCGCCCAAAATATTCCTGCTGGCCATCGCCTTGTTCGGCTGCGGCTGGCTCATCCAAAGGTTCACGCTCAAATGAGGACCATTTTAAAATTCGATACCGGCGCCGACGGGTTCAAGAAAATGATCACCGTGCTGGCCGTCACCGCGGTCATTGTGCTGGCGGTGGGCGCCTGTTTCCTCAATACCGTCATCCATGAAATGAGGCAGTTACCATGAAAGAACGCATCAAAAAAAAATGGAACATCCAGAGCGACCAGGACTTCTGGGTCATCATGGTCGTCTTCTCGCTCGCCGGCATGACCATCATGGTGGTGCGCAAATTCCTTTTCCCCCTTGTCGGCATCACCAGCCAAACCCCCATGTGGGTCAAGGTGGCCGCGTACATCCCCCTCGCCTTCATCGCCTACCAGATCGGCCTCATGTTCTGGGGCACGGTCCTGGGACGGTTCACGTTTTTTTGGGAATATGAAAAGAAGATCGCGCGGTTTTTATTACGCCGGGCGAAACACGTAAAGCATTAAGTAGATCACCACCCCGGTGACGGAAACATACAGCCACACGGGATAGAGCTTGCGGGTGATGCGGGTGTGCTTGTCGAATTCGCCGCGCATGGCGTGGCGGATGGCCATGAAGATAAACGGCACGATGAGCACGGCCAGCGGCGTGTGCGTACCTAAAATGATAAAATACACGGTCCGCCATATGCCCTGCCCCTGATAGCGGGTCAGGATGTGGGTCGTGGCGTGGTAATACACATAGGCGCATAAAAACAGGGCCGAGCAGGTGAACGCCCTGACCATCCATTTACGGTGGCTGGCCCGGTCCCCCCGCTTGATGGGCGCGAACCCCAACAATAAACACACCCCCGCCAAAGCGTTCAGGCCCGCATTGATCGTCGGTAAAACCGGCACAGACATCAGCGTTCCTTCCTCAACAGCAGCAAATCCTCGTGCAAGTGTTTGAGCCGTTCGTCGTCGGTACCGTCATAATATCCCCGGACGCGGCCTTTACGGTCGACCAAAACGAACAAAGGGCTGTGAAAAATAATGTCCTTGGTGTCCCCTATTTTGAAAGACCCGACCGCCAGTTTCTGTATGGCGGCCCTGTCCCCGGTCAAGAACAGCCAGCGGTCCCCCTCGGCATTATATTTCTTAGCATAAGCGTTAAGGGCCGCGGGTGTGTCATTTTCCGGATTGACGGAAACGGACACCAGGCGCACATCATCGTAGGCAGCCGTCTCTTTATACAAGCCGGCCATATTCTTGGTCATCATGGGGCAAATACTGCCGCAGGTGGTGAACATAAAATCCACCACCCAGACTTTACCTTTGAATGTGTCCAGGACCACCGGTTTATTGTTCTGATCGGTGAGCTTGAAATCCGCCACCACAGCATACACCGGGAGCTCGACGGGCTTGCGCTGGTTCAAGTACACAATGCCCAAAGCCGCGGCCGCGATGAGGAAAAAAATTTGGGCGATGAGGAAGCGGCGGGAGAACATATCAGAATATGACGTCGATGACGATCAACAGCAGGAGCAAAGGCAGGTAAATGACCGAGGCGCCCAGGACCTTGCGGGCATTGAGCACGGACTGGCTGAGCATAAAACCCCATGAGAAATACAAAAGCCCCGCGCCCAGGATGAGCGCCCCCCAGAAATAAAGCTTGCCGGACATGCCGATCATCGAAGGCATGATGGAAAAGGCGATGAGGGCGAAGCTGAAGGCCATGATCTGGGCCAGGGTCAATTTCCCATCGGGATAGACCACGGGAAGCATCTTGAATCCGGCCTTCTGGTAATCATCCTTGAAGATCCAGGCAATGGCGTAAAAATGGGGATGCTGCCAGGCGAACAGGATCAAAAACAGGATCCATGCCCCCCAGTCCAGCCCTCCGGTGGCCGCGGCCCACCCGCCCATGGGCGGTATGGCCCCCGGGATGGCGCCGATGGTGGTATTGAGCCAGCTTAATTTCTTCATTGGGGTGTAAACCAGGACATAAAGGAAACAGGTCAAAAGGCCCAAAAACGCGGTCAGCAAATTCACCTTCCAGCACAGGATGGCCAACCCGCCTAAAATAAGGGTAACGCCAAAGCCGAGGGCCTGGGCAGGACTGATCAGCCCCGATGGAATGGGCCGGCGTTTGGTCCTGTTCATCAAAATGTCGCTGTCGCGCTCCAGGTACTGGTTGAGCGTCGATGCTCCGGCACAAGTGGCGGCGGTGCCTAATAAAGTCCAGAACAAAAGCCATGGATGGTGAATGCCCTCTTCGGCAAAATAAAAGCCCAAAATGGTCGTCACCAGCACCAAAAATAAAATGCTGGGCTTGGTCAGCTCAATGTATCCGTCGATCAATTTTCTGTTTATCTTTGTTTCCATAACCTTTTAAAATCCCCCAAGCCCACCGGCGATGAACGCAATAACAACAGGAGGCTCAACCCCAGGGTGAGCGCACCGATGGCCACATGGAACGTGGTGGCAAAGATCTCCTTTTGTGAAAGCACGGTGCCGATGCCTAAGGCGATCTGCGTAAAGACAGCGAGATTGAGCCAAAACAGGGTCTTCATGATCAAAGGCTTGTTCAGGTGCTTTGTATATGCCACCTGGTTGATATAAAGCAGTTTTAACAGGATGAGCAATGCCCAGACCCTGTGCAGCAGGTGGATGTGGACCTGTCCCATGCGCACCGGGTCCAACCCATGTTCAAAACGCCAGGCATTGATGCGCGCAAGCATGTTCTGGTCCATGGAAGGCCACAAGCTGCCTCCCGTGGTCGGGAAATCCGGTATGGCCAGGCCTGAATCGGTGTGGCGCATGAAATTGCCGATGATGAGCTGAATATAGACCATGACCGCGAGGATCAGCACAAAACGCATGAACTTGGGTTCATAGGTTTCGGTGACGGTCAGGCGGCCGCTGTATTCGACTGAAAGGCCGTAGGCGATCATGATGGTGATCAAGAAAAAGCTCTGGGCCAGGACGCCGTGCAGCACCGACAGCCATACCGGCAGAAAGAATTTGACCGTCAAGCCGCCCAGGAGCCCCTGCAGGATGACCGTGATCACCGCCCAGATCCCTAAACGTTTGATCCAGGAAGGCACATTGGATCTTAACAACAGCACGCACAGCACTAAAGCGAACAAGCCGACCAGCGAGGCGACCAAACGGTGCGTATGCTCGTACTTGATCCCTCCCACCATCTGGTCTAAGGGAAATGTGAACATGAAATGGCCGTAGGTGGTGGGCCAATCGGGAACAGAAAGGCCGGACCCGGTGCTTTTGACCAAAGCGCCCAGGAAGATCAGAAAAAGGGTTGAGGCGCTTAAAGCCTTGCCTAAGCGCCTCAGTAAAACATGGTCGGACGTACTCATGGTTTTAATTCCAGAAAGAATCGCCGGAGGACCCGCCGCTACCGCCGGCCGGGGCCTGTTTGGCCAGCCAGTCCTCGTAATCCTTCTCGGTGTGGACGGTAATAAATCCTTTCATGCGGTAATGGCCGATGCCGCACAATTGCCCGCACACGATCTCCCACTGGCCGGTCTTTGTGGGCGTGAACCAGGTCTGTATCCTCATACCCGGCAGGGCGTCCTGCTTGACGCGCATGACGGGAATGCCGAAAGAATGGATGACGTCTTTAGTGCTCAAATAAATGATGGCCGGACGGCCGATGGGGACGTGCAATTGGTTGACGGTGGTGATATCGTCCTTGGCGTCGGGGTCGGAAGTGTCCAAACCGATGGGATTGCTCTGCTGGTTGATGAGCTTGATGTCGGTCTTGCCGAATTTGCCGTCCTTGCCGGGATAGTGGATGTTCCAGGCAAACTGTTCGGCGACCACCCGGATCTCAAGGGCGTCGGGGCGGTTGGGAAAAGCATTGACGTGTTTGGCCCAGAAGGGAATAGAGAAACACACCAGCAAAATGACTTCCGCGACAACAACCGCCATCTCGATCGCGCTGGACACATGGTTCTGGACGCCGTGGTAATTGGCCTTGGGGTTGGCGCGGCGGTTGAACTTGACCAGGGTGGTGATGAAGAAAATGCCCCAGCCGACAAACAGCAGCAGCATCAAACCGTGGACCAGATAGATCATCTGGTCGATCTCATAGCCGTGCGCGGACGCTACCGGCGGCAAACCTAACATGCGGACCTCCTGCTGCGTTTATAAATATTGATAAAAAAGATCGCAAAGGCCACCAGGACAATGGTGATAATGCCCAAAAGCGACAAAATACCGTAATTGTATCCCTGGGTCAAGGGTGAGGACGGATCACCGAAACAAACCGCGCAAATCATAGATTTTTCGTCTTTTTCAAGAAGTTAACCCCGTAAACGGCCAGGCCCGCTGCCGCGGCCAGGGAAAGCCCTCCCAGCACCTGGTACGCATGGCTCAATGCCCAGAACCCGAAGACCACGGCCACGACCACCGAACAGGAGATGAGGAAAATATGGATGTTCTTAATTCCCATGATGGACCTCGGCTGGTTTTTCCTGCATCTGCAGTTCTTTGCCTATGTGCTGGGTGCCGACGATGGTCCCCTTGTCGATGACCGGCAACATGATAAGACCGATCACAAAGAAGACCGTCAGGCCGAAGACTATGACCAGGATGGGCCGGGTAGCCAGCAAAGGTTTGAACACCTCCACTACGACCCCGCCTTTGACGATGATGATAACGACCGCGGCCACCACCGCCAGCCACACGGGCATGTGCAAAAACGCTATGCCGATGCCTAAGGCCGTTATGACGCCTAAGATGGTGAACAGTTTCTTGTACAGGGCGACCATTTTGGGAACATCATGCGTATCCGTACTCATAGCGTCTCCATGCGTTAAAGCAAATAAAGGACAGGGAACAATAAAATGATCCACAACAAATCCACAAAATGCCAGTAAATACCGGCGATCTCGATGCGGTGCGCGTACCGGGCCGGGTCTTCCTTGTGCATCTTCGCGCCGGGGCCCAGCAAATAGGAATTGACGATCAAGCCGCCGATGATATGCAGGCCGTGCAAGCCCGTTAAAACGAAATAAATGGCCATGAACGTGCTCGAGGACGGGAACAGGCCTTCGGCAAAATCTTTATTGTACTCAACCGCCTTTAAAGCCAAAAACGCCAGGCCGCCCAGGATGGACAGGGCCCAACAGGCGCGGAATTTGGCGAAATTCCCCTCTTTGAGCGAAGCCCAGGCGAATACCACCGCGATGCTGGAAGAAATCAGGATCACGGTGTTGAGCGTGGCGATGGGGATACTGAGCAAACTGGCTCCCGAAGGCCAGTGCGCGGCGCCGACGCGCATGAGCATGTAGCTGGAGAACAAAGCCCCGAAGAGCATGACCTCGGAGGACAAAAACAGCCATATCCCCAGGGTGGCATTGTTGAGGCCTGTGTCCGGCCTTTCTTCGACGATATAAGGAATTTCAGAGGACATACGTTCCCTTCCCTTTTACTTTTCGAATTGCGGGGTAAAGTCCTTGGCCGCGCCCGGGACGCTGTATTCATAAGGCCCGCGGAAAACCTCCGGGGGATGCGTGAAATTGCCGTGTCCCGGCGGTGTGGGAGCGGCCCATTCCAGGGTGTTGGCCTCCCACGGATTGTCGCTGGTGACCTTGCGGCCGGCGCGCATGCTCCAAATCAAATTGATGACAAAAAATACCTGGGCCGCGGCCATGACGAAGGCCGCCACGGATATGACCGTGTTGAGGTACAGGACCGGCTGGTTATGCGCATAGCTGGCCCCTCCGTCGTACATGCGGCGGTTCATGCCGGCCAGGCCCTGGATGAGCATGGGAAAGAAAATGAGGTTCATGCAGACGAACGACGGCCAGAAATGCAATTGTCCCAGGGTCTCGTTCATTTTGCGGCCGGTCATTTTCGGGAACCAGTAATAAATGCCGGCGAACAGCGCGAAGATGGTGCCGGGGGCCACGACATAGTGGAAATGGCCGATGACATAATACGTATCGTGCAAATGGATGTCCGGCGAAGAAAGCCCCAGCGGCAGGCCGGTCAAGCCGCCGATGCCGAACATGGGCAGGAAGGCCAGCGCGAAGAGCATGGGAGTATTGAAACGGATGGACCCGCCCCACAGGGAAATGAACAAACAGGTCAGGATAATGACCGACGGGATGGAGATCGCCATGGTGGTGAACTGGAAGAAGGCGCTGATGGTGGTGCCCATGTTGGTCAAATACATGTGGTGGGCCCAGACAATGAAAGACAAAAACCCGATGGCCATCACGGAAAAGGTCATGGCCCTGATGCCCCAGATGGGCTTGCGGATATTATTGGCGATGATCTCGGTGATGATCCCCATGGCCGGGAGGATGAGGACGTACACCTCCGGGTGGGCCAGGAACCAGAACAAATGCTGCCACAACAATACACTGCCTCCCCCGCTGACCGTTAACGGCTGGCCGCTGACGACCAGGCCGCTGGGCAAAAAGAAGCTGGTGTGGAACAGGCGGTCCATCAACTGCATGACGCCGGCGGCTTCCAGCGGCGGGAAAGCCAGCAAAAGCAAAAAAGCGGTGACCAGCTGGGCCCAGACAAAGAACGGCAAACGGTCCCACCCCATGCCCTTGGTCCGCAACTGGAAAATAGTGCAGATGAAATTGACCGCGCCCAGCAAGGAAGAAGTGATCAAGAACACCATGCCGATCAGCCACGCGGTCTGCCCCACCGTGGCGATGTCGGCCAGCGGCGGGTATGAGGTCCAGCCGGAATTGGCCGCGCCGCCTGGAAGGAAAAAGCTGGCGAGCATGACGACACCACCGATAAAATACACCCAGTAGCTCATCATGTTCAGTTTGGGGAAACACATGTCCGGCGCGCCGATCTGCAAAGGCACGATGTAATTGCCGAACGCCCCCACCGCCAAGGGCACAATGCCCAAAAATACCATGATGGTCCCGTGCATGGCCCCCAGCTGGTTATAGAACTCCGGGAGCATCACCCCGCCGGGCATATTGTTCTCGCCGAACCAGGAACCGATGAGGGGCAAAGGCTGGCCGGGATACGCGATCTGCCAGCGCATCAAGAGCATCATGCAGAAGCCCAGCAGCAGGAACACCAAAGCGGTGATCCCGTACTGCAGGCCGATCACCTTATGGTCGGTCGAGAAAATATACTTGCGCCAGAACGGCAGGTCATGATGCTCGTGTGCGTGTTCCATGGGTCCTTCCTCTAATATCAGCTTTTGGTGGGCGCGGCAAAGGTGAAGTCCGCGGTGGCAACAGCCCCGCCGGCGATCGTCACCGTCCCGGTCTTGGTCCCCAACTTCTCATGCCACGCTTCGATGGTGTAGGTGCCGTCCGGGAGGTCCTTGATCTCGAACTTGCCGTCGGTCTGGGTCACCGCGAAGAACGGGTTGGGCATGACCGAGACCCACGAGGTCATCCAGGGATGGACATCGCATTTGAGGGCGAACATGAACTCGGGTTTGTCGAAAGTTTTGGTCACTTCGGTGCGGAACTTGGGCATGGCCATGTTGAATTCCGGGTTGACCTTGCTCAAGGCATGGACATTGTGCAGGGTGCCGTCGGGGTTGAGGATCTTGACCGGCTGGCCGACCATGACGCCGATGATATGCGGATGGTAATTGCACCCCTTCTGGTCGATGACCAGCGGGTCGGCCGGGGCCTTATAATCGCCGGCCGGGGCGTTCTTGACGTACACGAACACGTTGCCCATGGTATTGCCTTCCCCTAAAACCAGGGTCTGCGGGTATACCGGACCTTTGTTATTGGTCAAACAGACCGGGTCGGCGTTCATGTCGATCTCCTTGAACTTCGGGGCCTGGCCGTCGAATTTGACCGTGCCGGTCACGGAACCGGCCATGGCGCCGGCCGAGAACAAGACCGTAAAAGCAAAAACCATAAATATTTGGATTGATCTGATGCTGTTCATAACAACCTCCGTAGACTGATCTTGGCTGGAAGAAATAATGTTCAGATTACTATAACCGCATATCCTTGTCAAGATGCATCGAGCGATTTTAACGGTACTTGTCGTACTTGAGGCCGATGTGGTGCATAAATGGTTTGAACTGCGCGGGAATGGGGATGTCCCGGAATTCCGCGCCGCATTTATAACAGACCGCCATGGTCTTGACGCGTTTGCGCAGCAGGAAATCTAAAAGGGCCAAAACGCCCAGGCTTAAGCCGTAGGTGGCCGGCACGAGGATGATGGCTATCCCAAGGAAGATCCACCCGATGACCTGGTTAAAGTCTTTGTCGGTATAGAACTGCCGGCCGGCGCAGCAGGGGCATTTGTCAAAAACACCTTCGGCCACGGTCCCCCATTCTTTATGGCAATGGGGACAGGACAGGGTCCCGCGGGCTTCGACGGACCCGTACGCTTTACAAAAGGGGCAAAAACAGGAGATCGTGGCCATAAGCCTTACAATGGGATACCGAACTTCAAAAGGTAATATTTATACGCCAAGTCCCCCAGCAGCACCGCGCTCAAAAGCACGTACAGGATGCCGGTGGTGGCCTGGGTGTTCTTTAATTTTAACGTGCCGAAAGCGAAATATAAAGCTCCCAGGGGAAAGACCGTGCCGAAGAACAGGGCCACCCACAGCAGGAACCCGTCGATAGAATTCATAAAACCCAACAGGGAGCGCTCTTCCCCCATATATACCAGGTTGCCGGTGGCAATGGTGTAAATGTCCCACAGCAAGCGTATGGCGGTCAAGACGCCGAAGGCCATGACGGCATTCTTTAAATGGCCGATCTTCAGCCCCTGCACGTTCAAATAAAAATGCCCCAGGTTCATGGCATAAAAAATGGCGGAAATGATGAGCCCTGAAAGCACCCAGACTACGACCTGGGTGAAGTTAGGCGCGACCAGATTGATATAGACGATCGCGAAGAGCTTTAATCCCAGCGCGCACAAAACCGTAATGACCCAGGGGTTGACTTTTTCCCGGTTCCAGAAAAATGCAGTGATCGATAACCCACAGGCCAGCCATATCCCCCCGGCGATCTTCAATGCCGGTGCCACGGGCATGGACCACAACTCCACAATGGCCATCCCCGCGATGATGACCGGGGTCGCCAAATGGAAACGGTGGAAATTATTCTTGATGGGGTCGCGGGCGGTCAGCCAGAAAAAAAGCGGGTATGTAACGCCAAAAATAAGGAACGCCAGGAGCGGGATCTTGATGAGCATTGGTTACTTTGAGGAAGAGCCGGCCATGTCCGGGTTGGCGGAAATGGTCAAAAGGTAATCGCGCAGGGCCTTGATCTGGCGGCGCGTGTCCCCGTTGAGGATATCCGGCGGGCCGGAATGCTCAAAGTCCTTGGGATCATAATACGTCGGCATCTTGGTGCCGGGCAGAAGGTCGGCCGGGTTGGCGATCCATTTGATGATCCATTCCGGTTTCAGGCGCTTGGCCGCCAGGCCGAAATCGGGCGCCCAATTGTCCGGCGAGCCGCCGGGCATTTGTTTGCCGACGATGTGGCACTGGGCACAGCCAAACACCTCCTTGGAGAAGAGTTTTTCGGCCGCGGCGAATTCTTCCTTGGTCAGATCGGGATGGTAAATGTCGGTGAAGGGGAATTCCTGGTCATCGAGGTAGTTGAAATACTTGACCAGGGAATTGAGCTGGCCGCCGTGAAAACCGTAGGTCGGCATGCGCACGTGCAGCCACGGGCGTATGGGGGTCGGCCCGTGCAGGAACTCGAACAGCCACTGGGCCTGGACCTTCTGCCCTTCCCCGACCAGGTTGGGCGGCGAGAAACTGCGCACAATGGCTTTGGCGTCATTGGCGTCCCTGCCCTGGTCAGCCACCAGCCAGTCGATGACCGTGGACTGGATGGTCCCGCCCTCGCCTTCGATGGTATGGCAGGCCTGGCAGTTGAGCTGGCGGACGGTCTTCTGTCCCCCGTCGATGAAGGCGGCCTTGACCCCCTGGTTGGGCATTTTGGCCGCCTCCGGCCGGTCTTTGACCATCCCCAATAAAACAGCGGTGATGGCCTCCGCTTCCTGCGGGGTGAAATTGAAATTAGGCATCTTGGTGCGCTCCAAAGGCCCCAGCACCCTGCCCTTGTCAAAGATGCGCGGTTCGAGCAGTTTCTGTTCGAACCAGGCCTGCCTGGTGTGCTCGATCCTGGCAAAGCCGAAATCCAGGCGCTCGATGCTCTTGGAGCCTTCTTCGCTCAGGTCCGTGCCGATGGGTTTCTCATTTTCGAAACCGGGGATCTTATGGCAGGAATAACAGCCGTATTCGCGTATCAAACGCCTTCCGGCAAAGACCATTTTGGCGTCCCGGTCCATCGCATTTAATTTGGCCCTGGCGTCGGCAACCGATTCGTTCTTGACCAGGAAATCCATGACGATGACATCCAGGACCTTTTCATTGACCGGCGGGACAGGTTTGCCGGCGACCGGTGAGATGTCCTGGACCAGGTATGCCGCGATGTCCGCCGCTTCCTGGTCGCCCAAACGCAAATTGGGCATGCGGGTTTCACCGTGGTAACGGTTGGGGTCTTTCAACCAGTCGTAAAGCCACGCCTGGCTGGTTTTGCTGCCTAATCCGATCAAGTTGGGGCCGAATTCGCGGTGCAGGGAATCGCGGGTGCGCGGCGTGTCTTTTTTGTTAGATTCGATTTGGTGGCAGGCCAGGCATCCGATCGAGGCCACCAGCTCCTTACCCTTTTTGGCGTCCCCGCCCAAAGCCGCCGGCTCGACGGCAAACGGCTTGCTGTTGGCAAAAAGGAAAGCGACCATGGCGTGGATCTCCTGCTCGCTCCTCTGGACGGACGCCGGGTCATTGTTATTGCTCTGGTTGAAATACGAAGGCATCCAGGCATCGGGACGGATGGATTTGGGGTCCTCGATCCAGTGATAGGCCCATTCCTTGGTGGTCTTGCTGGCCACAAATTCCAGGGTCGGCCCGGTCTTGGGCCAATCCTTGTATTTATTGATGGCATGGCAGCCATAGCAGCCGGCGCGCTCGACCAAAGCCAGGCCGAAATTGAGTTTTTCCGCGCCTTTGACCACCTCCTGGGCCCCGTGGCATTTCAAGCAGCTGGCTTGCGTGAGACCGGCGGGCAGCATGGGATGCTCCCAGTGCTCCAGCTCACGCCAACCGTACTTCTGCTCCCAATCCTTTTTCTGTTCCTCATCGCGCGGGGTATGCGCGGCGGAAATAAAATCCGTGGCCCGGCCGCGGCCCATGTGGCAGGTGGTGCAGGCGAACTGGTCCATCGGATGCGGTGAATTCTTGTCCACGAACATTTCCAGGTTGGGATGGGCCCGAAACGGCTGGGCCGCGTCCTTGAAATCCGGGTTGGCGATCCCTAAGTGGCAGGTGGTGCAGCGGTCCACACGGGGCACCTTCATGAAATTGACGTCTTCGGGAATGTCCTTGACCACGATCTGGTTGATCTTGTCATTGGGATTGGCCAGGTCGAGCAAGGGCAGGTCGCGCACCATTTCCGCCAGCTGGTTGGCCAGGGACATTTCGGCGATGTCGATCTTTTTTAATTTGCGCTCAAGGATGTCCTGCTTCTTGGCCAGGGCCATGCGCTTTTTGTCGAGGTTTTTGTACTCCTTCTCAATGTCCTTGAGCACGTCCGCACTGGTCTTTTCCTGCAGGACATCCGCCTCGATCTTCAGGCGCAACTCTTCGATGCGGGCGGCGAGCGTGTCCAGCTGGATCTTAAGGTCCTGGGCATTGCCGGCGCCGGTATTGGCCGCGGTTTCATACTTATAACGCAGGGCGCCGTACTGGGCCTTGGCGAACTGGGACTGCTGGGTGTGTAATTTATTGATGACTTGCGCGGCGTGGACCTTGGCTTTGAGCTCTTTGACGGTCGCGGCCTTGGCGTTGATTTTCTTCTGGGCCTCGGAGAGGTCCTGGAGGAGTTTCTTGTACTCTTCATTCTTGTTCAGGTCATTGCCTTCAGCGTCGAGCTTGACCCGCGCCTTCTCCACTTCCAGGCCTCTGTACTGGCGCTGGTAATCTTTCCACTGGCGGGAATAATCCTTGGCAAAAAGACCGATCAAAGACAGCAATAGAACGACCGCCACAAAAGCAAAGATCTTGCCCAGCTTGTCGGGGTCATAATGCGATTCTGGCGGCAATTGGGGAGGCATGGTTTATACGTTAAAGAAAAATTCCGGTATGGCGATGATGTATTTAAGGTTGAACAGCCAGCGCAAGTACATCTTGATGGGCAAGAGCAAAGCCAAAAGGAACAGCACCGCGAAAATGCTGTAACGCACCGTACCCATTTTTTCATAAAGGCTTTTAAAAACAGTTTTGGCCAGCACCGCCGGCAATATCCCGAAATAAAGCCCCAAAACAACGAATCCCGGGAGTTCACGGATGAGGATGTTGGACGGCATCCCCTGATTCAGGCCGATCATATAGACCAATTCGGACAAATTGATATTGTTGAGCGCTTCCAGCTTATTGTGGTCCCAATATTCGAACGGCCCGAAAAAGTTCCAGTTGGGCCCGCGCAGGAACGTGCCCACCACGATGAGGAACACCCATAACACCAGCCAGTAGAACATGAAAATATTAATGGCGGTCTTGCGCTCCCGGTAGGTGTAGTAGCCCAGGCCTTTGCTGTTCTTGTCAATGTAGGGAATGCACATCAACCCCAAAAGAATGACCGTCGGGAACACCACGCCGGCCAGCCAGGGATCGAAATAGACCAGCATTTCCTGCAATCCCAAAAAGTACCACGGGGCCTTCGACGGATTGGGCGAAACGGTCGGGTTGGCCGGGTCCTCCAACGGCGCAGGCAAACCGATGGACCATACCGCCAGCAGCGCGGCCGCGGCGATCAGGCAAATGAATTCAATGTAGACCAGATCCGGAAAGACCAGGACTTTTTCCCGGGAGTCGGCCCATTCCTTGGGCTTGCCCCCTTTGGCGATGGCTTCATCATTCTCTTTGGCCTGGGTCAGGGCGAACCACAGAAAGAAAGCCACCACAAAGATGAGACCCACGATAGGCACATTGTCGGGCTTGAGCACAATGAGGCGGAAATTGGCATCGGTCAATCCGAAAGCGAAAAAAAAGGACAGGAAACTGAAAAGGGCGATGCCGCCTTTTTTGGTCCATAAGCGGTCAATGCCCAGGAAGTCATGGATCTTTTGGAAAAATTTAAACGGGGGGAAAAGAATAAGGTAACCCACCACCACGATGTTGAACAGGAACTTGGGCGCCGCGATGATATTGATGAACTGTTTTATGTTTTCTACCATAACTTATGTCGGACCCGATATCCCCCCGTCCTTGCGCACCCGCCAGAAATGCACGATCATGAAGATCATCATGATAAACGGCAGTCCGATGCAGTGCAGGACGTAAAAACGCAATAACGCCCCCTCTCCCACGAAACGCCCGCCGATCAGGGCAAAGCGCGCGTCCGAAGTTGAAGTGATGAAATTGACATCCCCGATGCTCAACAGCGAAGAGCCGGGACCACCCATGCCCGCCAGCGGGGTCGCCCCGGCCATGTTGGAACCCACGGTAATGGCCCAGATGGCCAGCTGGTCCCAGGGCAAAAGGTATCCGGTAAAGCTCATGAGCATGGTCAAAACTAAAAGCACGACACCGATGACCCAGTTGAATTCCCGCGGCGGTTTATAAGAACCGGTCATGAACACGCGGAACATATGCAGCCACACGGTGATGACCATCAAATGCGCGCCCCAGCGGTGGATCTCCCGCATGATGCCCAGCGGCACCTGCTGGCTTAGATCGGTGACATCACCATAGGCGTATTCCACCGTCGGACGGTAATAGAACATGAGCAAAATGCCGGTGACGGTGAGGACCAGGAAAATGAAAAAGGACAGCCCGCCCATGCACCAGGTGTAGCGCACCTTGACCGCGTGTTTGGGCAAACGCACCGGGTGCAGGTGCAAAAACACGCTGTTGAGCATGATCATCATGCGCTGGCGGTGGGACGCGACCGGGACGCCGGTGCGAAACACCGAGCGATAGAATTGAGTGGTTTTGAACTTGTCGGACAGGGAAGGCTTGTTGGGATCGCTCATATGTTTACACTAATATAAAGGACTCGGGGTCGGACCATTCCCCTTTTTCCTGCTGGAATTTCTTGGTTTTGTCCACAATGATGTCCCCTTCGTCGGACAGGGCGATGCGGAAACGTTCCAAGGGGCGCGGGGCCGGGCCTTCAAAATTGATGCCGGTGGTGTAAAACCCGCTGCCGTGGCAGGGGCATTTGAATTTATTGTCCGCGGGCAGCCAGTTGGGGGTGCAGCCCAAATGCGTGCACACGGTCGAGAGGGCGTAGATCTTCTCCTCATCGCGCACGATCCAGACACCGTATTGGTCCTTGAAACGCTCGGAAACGGAACGGGGTTCGTAATCATCGGGAAGGCCGGCGTGGAACGTCTGCACCGGTTCGAACAGCACATTGGGAAAAAGGAAACGCAGGACCATGGAGCCGTAACCGCCCACCGCGGCGATAAAAGCGGCCCAACCTACCGCAGACCATTTGATAAAATCACGTCGTTCCATTGTTGTCCAAAATTTTGTGCGCCAGGGCGCGTACCTTCATGTTCTTGTCGGAGGCGGACAGCCCCTGCAGCACGGTCTTGACCTCGGGATCGTTCCATTGGGCGGAGGCTTCGATCGCCACCAGCATGATGCGGCTCTGCTGCTGGGGATCCACGTTAGGAAAGCCCGCCAGGTACTGCCGGTCCATCAATTTAAGGATAATGCCTTTGCCGCTGCGGTCCCCCATCTTGGCCAAAGCCACCGCGGCGTCCCATGCCACATTGGGCTGGGCATCGTTGAGCATGCGTTTAAGGGGTTGTACCGAACTCGGATCACCGATATTGCCCAAAGCGATCACCGCTGCCAGACGGATGCGGGCATTGTCATCGTCTAAACATTTTATAAGAACATTTGACGCTTTATTGCTTCCCAGTATACCAAGCGCGCTGATGATTGCATACAGATTTTCATCTTTTTCATTGGGAAGGGCGGCCAATAAGGGGTCCACGAACCTCGGATTTCCGGTGCGGGCCATGGCCATGGCCAGATATTGCCGTACGCGGTCATCGTCGTGCCGGGAGGCCTGGAACGCGTCGATCATTTCATCGGCGAACTTGTCCTCTTTGGGCACGGCTTCCCTGTTGGAGAGGATGCGCGAGAGTTCAAAGGCCCCCTGCCAGCGTTTGGTGGCCCCTCCGGTGCGGACATCCTGCAAATAGTCATAGGCAGAACGCTTTTCCATGGTGAGGATGCGCACCGCGGCGAAGAGCAGGACGCTGAACACCGCCAGCAAAAACGGCACCACAAAGAAGGAATGGACAATGACGCCGAATAAAGATTTCTTATCTTCGGGTTTAACTTCGGGGTCGTAACTCATATCAATGCAAATAGGGCTGGCCGAACACATACCAAAGGTTCGCGGCCACGGATACGCCCTGCTCCTGCTGGTTCAAAATATATTCCCTGCCCTTTTCCTTGCTCACCAGGCAAACTTCGATGTCTTCCGCGGTTTCCAGCTGCTGGACCGGGCTCTGGTTTTCCGGCGCGCGTTCGTCCACTTCCATATACACAATGCGGGCGCTGTCATTAATGAGTGAAGCGCCGGTCTTCAAAACCGGGCTCATGTCCACAATGCGGCCGGTATAACCGGTTTCCTCTTTTAATTCTATGACCGCCTGGTTAGGATCATCGAAGCCCAGCCCTGCGGGAAAGCTTAAAATGTAGCCGTGGATGGCCGGGCGGTATTGTTTGATGAGGATAAAACGCTTGGAAGGCATCAGCCGGGCCACGATGACGACCCCGACGGTGGAGCGTTTGCGGTGCACGGTCTCCCAGGTGTACTGGCCCCCGTGCTTGTTCTCGTAAAGTGTTTCGCGCACGAACAGCCACTGGCCTTCGTACACGGTCTTTTCATTAAGTTTCTTCACAAATTACTTTTCTTTTCTGGTGGTGCGGTTGAGGGCCTTGGCCATGCGGTCCAGGGCTTCGGCCTCGGTCTTGCCCTCGGTCAAATGGTCGTCGCATACGGCGGCATAACCGCTGCGGTTCTTGATCTTGAACACTTTAATGGGTCTTTGGCTGAGCACCTGCATCGGCACCTCCCTCGGCGGAATCAACGAGCACAAGCACATTATGGTCGGGCATGACCTCCAGGATACCGCTGCCGGTGGTGAATATTTCTTCCCCACCGGATTTGCGGACCTTGATCCGGCCCTGCTTTAAAGCGGCCACCAGGGGCACGTGGCCGGAAAACACTTCAAATCCGCCTTCCAAACCCGGAGCGGCCAGCGAATCGACCGTATCTTCCAGGACCTTTCCCGCGGGGGTTATGAACGATAATTTAAAGGCCATATTATAATGTTTTCGCCTTGGCGACCACTTCGTCGATATTGCCGACCATGTAAAAGGCCTGTTCCGGCACGGCATCGTGCTTGCCTTCCAGGATCTCCTTGAATGAGCGGATGGTATCTTCCAACTGCACGTATTTGCCCTTGAAGCCGGTGAACTGCTCGGCCACATGAAAGGGCTGTGAGAGGAACTTTTGGATCTTGCGAGCGCGCTCAACCGTCAAGCGGTCCTCTTCGGAAAGCTCTTCCATGCCCAAAATGGCGATGATGTCCTGGAGTTCTTTGTATTTTTGCAGGATCTCCTGCACCCCGCGGGCGATCTTGTAATGCTCTTCCCCGATGATGTCCGGGGCCAAAATGGTCGACGATGACGTCAAGGGATCGACCGCAGGATAGATGCCGAGCTCCGCGATCGAGCGCGAAAGTTCGGTGGTGGCGTCCAAATGCGCGAAGGTGGCGGCCGGCGCCGGGTCGGTGTAATCATCTGCCGGAACGTAAATGGCCTGTATGGAGGTGACCGAACCGTTTTTGGTCGAGGTGATGCGCTCCTGCAAGTCCCCCATGTCCGTGCCCAAAGTCGGCTGGTAACCCACCGCCGACGGGATACGGCCTAACAGAGCGGAGACTTCCGCGCCCGCCTGGGTAAAACGGAAAATATTGTCGATGAACAAAAGCACGTCCTGGCGCATCTCATCGCGGAAATATTCTGCGACCGTCAATGCCGAAAGCGCCACACGGGCACGGGCGCCCGGCGGTTCGTTCATCTGGCCGTAGATCATGGAGGTCTTGTCGATGACCCCGGCTTCCTTCATTTCCTTGAACAAAGCAGTGCCTTCACGTGTGCGTTCCCCCACGCCCGCGAACACGGAATAGCCGCCGTGCTCCTTGGCGATATTATTGATCAATTCCTGGATGATGACGGTCTTGCCTACGCCCGCGCCGCCGAACAGGCCGATCTTGCCGCCTTTGCGGTACGGGGCCAAAAGGTCAATGACCTTGATGCCGGTGACCAAAATGGCGGTGGATGTGTCCTGCTCCTCCACATCCGGGGCCAAACGGTGGATGGGCATATACTTGGTGGCCTTGACCGGACCTGCCTCATCAATAGGTTCGCCCAAAAGGTTCATGACCCGTCCCAGGGTGCCTTCGCCCACGGGCATCATCAAACCGGCGCCGGTGTTGACCACTTCCTGCCCCCGCACCATGCCGTCGGTGCTGTCCAAGGCGATGGTACGCACGATATTGTCACCCAAATGCTGGGCCACTTCCAAAGTCAAATTACCCTGCTTGGCGCTGATGGTCTTATTGGTGGTTTTCAACGCCGCGCCAATGGACGGTAATGACCCGGATGGGAAATACACGTCGATGACCGCGCCCAAAACCTGCGTGACTTTACCTGGTGGCTTGCTCGTATTGCTCATAGGACCTTTCTATTATTTTAATGCTTCCGCTCCTGAAATGATCTCGATCAATTCCGTGGTGATGGAGGCCTGACGGGCCCGGTTCCTTAACAGTATGTATTTGTCGATGAGGTCCCCGGTATTCTGCGAGGCCTTGTCCATGGCGGACATGCGCGCGCCGTGTTCTCCCGCGGCATTCTCCAAAAGCGTGTAGTAGATCTTGAAATCCAGGAATTTGGGAACGAGAAAGCCGAACAATTCGCTTTCATCATCGGGTTCATACACATAGTCGGCCGAGGCCTTTTTCTCCGCCTTGACCACATCCTTGGCGGAAAGCGGCAGGACCTTTTCGATCACCGGCTCCTGTGATAAAGGGCTGTGGAAACGATTATAGGCCAGGTAGATCTCGTCGTATTCCCCTTTCAAAAAAGAGTCGGCCAGTTCCGCGGCCAGCGCCCGGGCATCCTTGAAATTCGGCTTGGCCGTGATGTTCTCGTAGAATTTTTTCACCGTCACCGAACGGCGGAACGCCATATGTCCCCGGCGGCCGCAGAAACTGTAATCGATCTTGGTATACTTGTACGGGTTCTCCTCGTTCCAGTGACGCACCACACGGACCAAATTATTATTGAAGCCGCCGCACAGGCCTTTATCAGAGGTAAAGACCACCAGCAAAACGCTGTTGCTGGTTTTTCTGACCTTCATCAGCGGATGTTGACCCGCCGCCGCCGATGACAGGCGCGCCATCAGGTCGCCCAGGCGGTCGGCGTAAACGGCCGCATTGCCCTGGGCCTTATGCGCGCGTTTGAACTTGCTGGCCGAAACCATTTTCATGGTCTTAGTCATTTTGCGCGTGTTCTTAAGCGAAGTGATCTTTTTATTGAATTCTTTGATGCCGATCATGCTTTGAACGTACCCTTGGTTTCGTCGAGGACCTTCTTCAACGCGGCCTTGACCTCGTCGGTCATAGCCAGGGTTTTCTCGAAGAGTTTGACAAAATCCTGGTATTTGCTGTCGATCTGGGTATGCAGGTACTCCTCAAAAGCCCGCACCCGGTTGACCGGAAGGTCATCGAGATAGCCGTTGACGCCGGCGTAAATGATGGCCACCTGCTTGACCACCGGCAAGGGTAAACGGATGCCCTGTTTGATGACTTCCATCAGGCGTTTACCCCGGTCCAATTGCTTGCGGGTGGCAGGGTCCAAGTCGGAAGCGAATTGTGAAAAGGCCGCCAGTTCCCGGTACTGGGCCAGGTCCAAACGCAAGCTGCCCGCGGTCTGTTTCATGGCCTTGACCTGGGCATCACCGCCCACGCGCGAAACCGAAAGCCCCGCGTTGATGCTCGGGCGCTGACCGGCGTTGAACAGGTCGGAATCCAGGAAGATCTGTCCATCGGTGATGGAAATGACGTTGGTCGGGATATACGCGGACACATCCCCGGCCTGGGTCTCAATGACCGGTAAAGCGGTCAAACTGCCGGCGCCCCTGGCATCACTTAATTTGGCGGCGCGCTCGAGCAAACGGCTGTGCAAATAGAAAATATCGCCCGGATACGCTTCGCGTCCCGGCGGACGGCGCAGCAGCAGTGACAGCTGGCGGTAGGACTGGGCCTGTTTGGTCAGGTCATCATAGACGATGAGGGCGTGGCGGCCGCTGTCGCGGTAATATTCCGCCATGGCGCATCCGGAATAAGGGGCCAAAAACTGCATAGGCGCGGGATCGGACGCGGTGGCCGCGACGATCACGGTATAATCCATGGCCCCGTATTTACGCAGGGTCTCATAAACCTGAACGACCGTCGAGCGTTTCTGGCCGATGGCCACGTAAAAACAGAAAACCCCCTTGCCCTTCTGGTTGATGATGGTGTCTATGGCCAGGGCGGTTTTGCCGGTCTTGCGGTCGCCGATGATGAGCTCGCGTTGGCCGCGTCCGATGGGGGTCAGGGCATCGATGACCTTGACACCGGTCTGCAAAGGCTCATGCACGTTCTTGCGGTCGATGATGCCCGGGGCTTTGAGTTCGATCTGGCGGATCTCTTTAGTGATGATCGCTTCTTTGCCGTCAATACCGACGCCCAGGGCATCCACAATGCGCCCCAGCAATGCGTCCCCGGCCGGGACAGAAGCGATCTTGCCGGTGCGTTTGACCTCATCGCCTTCCTTGATATGGGAATCCTGGCCGAAAATGGCCACGCCCACATTGTCGGACTCCAAGTTCAGCGCCATGCCCTTGATACCGCCGGGGAATTCCACCAGCTCGCCGGCCATGACATTGTACAGCCCGTGCACGCGGGCGATCCCGTCGCCGACATTGAGCACCGTGCCGATCTCATAGGTCTCGACCTTGCTCTGGAAACCGCTCAGTTCCTTTTTTAAGATCGAGGAAATTTCATCGGGATTCAACTGCTGTGCCATAAAACCTCCAAATTATTGCAACACTTTTTGCCTGAAACTCTCCAATTGACTGGTGAAACTGTAATCGTGCAATTTGCCTTCGACCAAAATACGAAAACCGCCCAGCAGACCCTCTTCGACCTGCCAGTCCGCCACGATCTCCTTGGCGTACTTCTGGTTTAAATGCCGGCAGATGTCTTCTTTTTGTTTCTTGTCCAAAGGCAAAGCGGTTTGCACCACGGCCCGCACCCGGTTGTGGGAACGAAGGTACAAATCGTCAAAAGCTTCAATGATCGGGGCCAGCAGGTTGAGGCGGCCTTTGAAATTGATGAACAGCAGGAATTTCTGGACCAAAGCAGGGACTTTTTTCTCAAAAAGCGCTTTTAACACCTGCTGGCGCTCCTCAACGGACAGCAACGGGTTATGCAGGAACTCACCCAATGGCGGGACCTCCCGTACCATTTCGCCCACATCCTGCAGGGACGCCTGCACCTCGTCCAGGACGCCTTCGTCCTGGGCCAGTTCGAAAAGGGATTTCGCGTACCGCTCGCTGATCTGGACCTTGCCCAAACTATACCTTCCTTATCTCGTCTTCCACCAATTTGCGGTTTTTGGCCGTATCGGTGTCTTCTTTGAGGATCTTCCCGGCTAAGGCAATGGCGACCTGGGCGCTTTCCTTCTTCAACGCGTCGCGCACACGCTGGCGCTCCCCGTCGATCTGGGCGCTGGCGTTATGCACAATGCTTTGCGCGTTGGTTTTGGCGGCCGCTTCGATGTCGTGGGCCACATCGCGCGCGGTCTTGCGCGCGTCATTAATGATCTGCGCGGCCTGGGTCTTGGCCTCATTGAGGATCTTGGCCTTGGTCCCTTCCACTTCGGCCAGCTGGGCCTTGGCCTTGTCCGCGTCTTCCAGCGAATGGCGGATGTAATCCTCGCGCTTTTGCAAAGCATCGAGGATGGGTTTCCAGGCGAATTTCTTCAGGATAAAGACCAGCAGGAAGAACGTCACCCAGGTCAAAATGACCATGGTGAAATCCGGTGTCAGGATACTGGGCGCCTGTTCGGCATTTTCCATAATATTTCTTCCCTTCTATATTACTTATTCAACGCCATGAAGCACATGACCAAAGCGAACAGGGCCACCCCTTCGACCAGCGCCGCGGTCAGAAGCATGAAGGTCTGGATGCGACTCAACTGTTCGGGCTGGCGGGCAATGCCCTGGATGGCGGAGGCGCCGATCAGACCTATGCCAATACCGGCCCCGATGGCCGCACAACCCGCGCCGATGGCGGCTAAACCCGGATCAATATTCATTGCACATTCCTTTCTTTAAACTGATTAATGGCTGGGATGATAAATTTGACCGATAAAAATGACCGACAGGAACACAAAAATATAGGCCTGTAAAAAAGCCACGAACACTTCCAGCATGGAAATGCCCACCGCCATGATGACCGCGGGCAGGGCCGTCAAGTAACCCAGCATGATCACCAGCCCCAGAACGGACAAAATGACAATGTGCCCGGCGAACATGTTGGCGAAAAGCCGGATCATGAGCGCGAAGGACTTGATCAAAACGCTTAACATTTCCAAAGGGGTCAGCAGGATCAGCAGCGGCGTGGGCACCCCCGGCAGGACAAAGATCTTCATGTAATTGAGCATGCCGTGGCGCACGATCCCCCCCACCGTCATCAGGGTAAAGGTAAAGAACGCCAAAGCGCCGGTGACGCTGACATTGGCGGTGGCGGTGGTCGGGAATATGGGAATAAGCCCCAGGCAATTCATGAACAGGATAAAAAAGAACAGGGTCAGGAACAAGGGGGCCAGGCGTTTGCCGTCCTCTTCCCCCAAGAATTCAATGGCCAGATCATTGCGGATATGCAGGATGAAGACCTCCAGCAAATTGGTCAAACCCCGCGGCACGCGGTCATTTTTGCGGTACAAACAGCAGAATACCACGACCACCAGCGCCGCCGCCAACAGCATGACCACCCTCTGGATGGTCAGGAACCCGGGCAATGTAATGGCGGGCAAAAAAGGCAAATGCCACAAATTCGAATCGGCAATATGATGCATGATGTACTGGTCGAGGCGAAACGCTTCTGTGGCGGCGTGTTCCATATTATTTGTTACGGCGCAATAATTTCCATAGTTCGTAAACGATTATCAACGTGCCTGCCGCCATCCCGACAAGGGTCCAGCTATAGCCGGTGCCCAATTTCTGGTCGGCATAATAGCCCACGAAAAAACAGAAAAGGAACTCCCCCAGTATGGTCCAGCCGAAATTCAGCATGTCTTAAACGGATTCAGCAGCTTCGAAGAAATCGGAGTCACTGCGCGATCTTAACTTCAGGAGTTTCCCGTCAAATTCCAAAATTTTGCGGCGGATAATGTCTTCGACCTGGGCCACGGCTGCGCGGCGCTTCTGCATGTTGGCGTTGACGACCTGGTCGAGGTCGTCGATGGAGCGCAAATGCACGCCCGGCAAAGTCCCGGCCTGCGGGTCGATGTTGCGCGGCATGGAAATGTCGATAAAGACCATCCCCCGTCCCTGGCGAGCAGGCATGATCTGGGCGATCCTTTCCTTGTCCAGGATATAATGCGGCGCGCCCACCGAGCAAATACACAGGTCCACTTCGGTCAAAATGTCCTTGATGTCCCAGAATGAAGCCGCGGTGCCATTATATTGCCGGGCCAGGGTATCGGCTTTTTCGCCGGTGCGGTTCATCAGATAGATCTTTCCCAGGCCCCGGCTGCACAAATTCGCCAAAGCCAGTTCCCCCATCTTGCCCGCGCCGATGACCAGGACTTTCTTGTCCTGCAGGGAACCCAAAATTTGTTCCGCCATTTCAATGGCGGCCCAGCTGATGGAAGACCCGCCGAAGCTGATATCGGTCTCATGGTGGGCTTTCTTGCCCGCGCGGATGGCGATGCCGGTCAATATGTTGAAATACCTGGAGATCGTGCCCAGGGCGCGGGCCTTGTCCACCGCGGTCTTGACCTGGCCCAGGATCTGTTTTTCCCCTAAAACCAGCGAATCCAGGCCGCTGGCCACGCGCAAAAGGTGTTCGACCGCCTCCTGGCCCCGGATGACGTAGATATATTTGGAATAGTCAAAATCAAAAACGGTCTTTTTGACCCTGGCGATCAGGTCAATGATAAAGGTCCCTTCCACGGAAGGGTCCATGCGCTTAAAGTAGACCTCGATGCGGTTGCAGGTCGAAAGCACAAAGGCTTCACTGACCGCCGGATTGTTCTTCAGCTCGCTCAACAGAAGCTCCGCTTCCAGGGCGTTCAAATAGAACTTTTCGCGGACCTCAATGGGCGCCGTTTTGTGGTTTAGACCGATAATGAACATGGATACGGACTATAGCAAAATTCCCGGCCGTAATCAAGGTTTGTTCAACTTTTTAAGCGCTTTTTTATATTCCTTGGGGTCATTGACATTGTCCAGCCAATGCGGGTCTTTTTGTTCGACCAGGCACACGCCGGATTTGGCCAGGAGCTTGCGCGGGCATTGGATGCCCTGCTGCAGCCATTGCCCGGCCTGCTCAAGATTACCCGCTTCCCAGACAGCGCATAAAGGTTCCGGCAGGCCGTCATGAGTACTGATAAAAGCCGTGGCCGATTTTTCAGGGTCCCGGTGTTCGAGTAAATACCGGATGGTTTCCTGCGTCACAAAAGGAAGGTCGCAGGCCAAAACCAGCCATGCCGCCTGCGGATATGTGGTCATGGCCGATAAAATGCCTCCCAATGGGCCTATGCCGGTAAATTGCGGCAGATCCTGGATCTGGGCCAGGCGTTCATACCCGGGCTGTTTGCCCTGGTCCGGCCTGGTAGAAATAAACACCCTGGCGCAAAACGGGGCCAACAAGTCATAGGCGCATTCGATCTGGGGTTTACCCTGGCCGCTGGCCTCCGTATAGCCCAGCAAGGCCTTGTCCCAGCCCATGCGTTTGCTATGGCCGCCAGCTAAAATAAGGCCGTAGAGTTCTTTTGTTTGCGTCATATTCGATAAAACCTTCCGCCTTCGCCAGGGCCGCGAAATCCCCTGAACCGCCGGTGGGCACCACCTTGCCGTCCTTGACCGGCAAAAAACGCGTCAACGGAGAACGCAGGACAGGCAGGCCCTTTACGGCAATGGATTCTTTCTTAACTTCCGCGCCCGCGGCTTTGGCCAGGTATGGCATGACATAACGGTAGGCGCATACCAGGGTCGAGGCCGGGTTTCCCGGAAGCGCGAACACCGGCTTTCCGGTTTTCGTGGTGCCGAACCAGAAAGGGCCGCCGGGTTTTTGGGCGACTTTATGGAACAGGACTTTTACCCCCAACTGCTTAAGCACCTGCGGCACATAGTCGAATTTACCCGCGGACACGCCTCCGCTTAAAATGACAATATCATATTTTTTTAAGATGCCGCGGATATTTGCCAGCAGTATGTTCTCATCATCGGGCAAATGCACAATGTCCGCTTTTGCCAGGCCGCTGGAGACCAGCAAGCCCTGCAGGGAATACGAATTCGACAAACGGGTCTGGTGCGTTTTAATGGGACGGCCGATGTCGACCAGTTCATCCCCTGTCGCGATGACCGCGACACGGGGCTGTTTACTGACCCTCACGTATTGCCTGCCGACGGACACGGCCGCGCCGACACGGGGCGGGTCCAGGCGCATGCCTTTGGATAGAACAACAGCCCCTTTTTTCGCGTCTGTCCCCCGGCGGCGGATGAACTGGCCCGGCTTGGGCCTGATACCTTCTTTTAAATACGCCGTGCCGCCGTTGATGCGCGCCTGCTCAATGGGAATGACGCAATCACAGCCTTTTGGCACCACCGCGCCGGTCATGATCTGGACGGCATGGGACCTGTCCTTTAAACCCGCCCCCGGCTGGCCGGCGGCGATCACCCCTTCCAGCAAAAAGGAACGCTCCCCCTTTTTCCAGGCCGCGAAAACAATGGCGATGCCGTCCATCAGGGCCTTGTCAAAAGGCGGCTGGTCACGGTCGCTTGTGATGTCTTCCCGCAAAATACGGCCGCAGGCCCGCTTGACAGCGCAGGATCCAATGGGAAACGGTTTGGCCGCGCCTGAAATGATGTGCTCGGCTTGCCGGACGGAGATCATATTAAACTAAGCCCATTTGAATTTATGCACCGCGTCAACAACACTTTTAAGCTTGAGCGGGTCAGTGTCAGGTAAAACCCCGTGGTTGAGGTTGAAAATATATTTGCGGTGGTGTTTTTTGGCGGTTTTAAGCAGCCGGGCCACTTCCGTCATCAATGCCTCCGGAGGGGCATACAGCATGGTGTTGAGCAAATTGCCCTGTATGCCCTTGCTGGTCTTAATGCTGACATCCACGGTTTCGCACACCGAAAGCATCTGCGCCCCGCTTTTTTCCATGAGGTCGAACAGGTGGGCGCAATTTTTCAAATAATAGATCGACGGTAATTTGACGGACTTGAACACTTTCTGGACATAAGGCAGGACAAAGGCCTCATATTCCTCCCGCCGCAGAGACCCGGCCCAGGTATCGAACAACTGGAACGCCCTGATCCCGGCCTTTTGCTGTTGTTTAAGGTAAGCGATGGTATTGTCCGTCAGCAAGGCCATGAAGGCGTGGAAAGACTTGGGGTCCTCGAACATCAGGTGGTTATGCCGGGGGCACAGGTAGGTCAAAACGGTGTACGGGGAACCGGCAAAACCGATGAGCGGGATTGACGGCGGCAGGACCGCAGTGATCAATTGGATGGTGCGGTTGACGTGCTCGAGGCCGGAGAATTTGCCGATCCTCTGCAGATCGGAACCGTGGCGCAGGGGATTTTGGATCACCGGGCCTTTGCCGTCGACAAAATCGATGTGGAAACCCATGCCCGAAGGCATGGTCATGATGTCCGCGAATAAAATGGCGGCATCCACCCGCAGGATCTCCAGCGGCTGTAATGTAATGGCTCCCGCTATTTCAGGGTTGCGGAACAGTTCACGCAGAGGCGCATTGGCTTTGAGGGCCTGGTACTGCGGCAAATAACGGCCGGCCTGGCGCATGAACCACACCGGCACGCGTTTGTTCTTCCCTTCAAATGCCAGCAAAAATTCAGACTGTTCTGGAGAAACGTTTGTGCGCATCTTTTTGCCTCAAGTAATGGTCGAACCCCATGCAGATGTTCCGGATAAAAAGCCGGCCCAGGTCAGTGGCCGCGACGCGGTCACGGTCCTCGGTCAGCAAACCGTCCTCAACGCACTGGCGGATGTGCTCGGCTTCAGCGGAAAAATGATCCTCGAACTCATAACCGAACTCTTTGAAGAACGCCTGTTTGCCCACCGCGAAATTGCACATGAACCGGTTGATGACCCATTGCCGCACGCGGTCATCTTCGCTTAACACCTTGCCGCGTTCCGTCGGCAATTGGCCCTTGCCCAGGCGCGCGTAATATTCCGGCAGGACCTTGACATTCTGCACATAGGTATGCTCCAGGAACCCGATGGCCGAAACCCCCAGCCCGATGAATTCATCGGCGGGTTTGAGCGTGTAGCCCATAAAATTGCGGTGCAGCGCGCCCTTGTCAAAAGCCTGCGCCATCTCGTCGGTCGCCAGGGCAAAATGGTCCATGGCAATGGCCCTGTACCCGGCGGCCAGCAATTGTTCCCGTGACCGCACAAAGATATCGAGTTTCTCGTCCTGCACCGGGATCGCTTCCAGATTGAATTTATTCTGCGGCTTTGAAAGCCACGGCACATAGGCAAAGCTGTACAGCGCGATGCGGTCCGGTTTCAAGGCGATGGTTTCCCGGACCGTTGCCTCGAACGTTTTCCGGGTCTGGTACGGCAGGCCGTAGATCAGGTCAAAATTGATCGATGTGAATTTCAATTGCCGGCACCAGCCGGTGACCTCTTTGACCTGCGCCAGGGGCTGTATGCGGTTGATGTCATCCTGGACTTTCTCATCGAAATCCTGCACCCCCATGGACACCCGGTTAAACCCGAGCCCGCGCAGGACTTTCAGCTTGTTCGCGGTAACGGTGCGCGGGTCGATCTCGATGGCGATCTCCCCGTTCAAGTCCACATCGAAGGTGTCCGTTATTTTCTTGAACAACCGCCGGCTCTGGTCCTCGCTCAAATATGTCGGCGTCCCCCCGCCCCAATGCAGCTGCTTGACCTCTTTACGCCGGCCGATGGCCGCCGCGACCATGTCGATCTCTTTGAACAGGAAACCAAGGTATTCGTCCCCTGTCTTATCTTCACGGGGACGGATGACTTTATTGCAGGCGCAAAAATAACACAATTGCTCACAAAACGGGATATGGATGTACAAAGACAGGGTCTTGTTATTTTGGCCGAAGGCTTTTAATTTCTGCACGTATACGCCGGCATCCACGGCATCGGACCATTCCGGCGCGGTCGGGTAGCTGGTATACCTCGGCCCGGGCACATCGTACTTAAGCAAAGTCTGTTTATCGATGATCAAAGGCATTCCGGTGGTATTTATTCATGCGGGCGATGTTGGCTACGCTGATGGTTTTGGGACAGGCGGCTTCGCACTCGTACTCATTGGAGCAGTTACCGAAACCTTCCTTGTCCATCTGGCCCACCATGTCGAGCACACGGCGGTCCTTCTCCACTTCCCCCTGCGGCAGGAGATTGAGGTGGGCGACTTTGGCGGCAACAAAAAGCATGGCCGAACCGTTGGGGCAGGCGGCCACACAGGCGCCGCAGCCGATGCACTGGGCAGCGTCCATGGCCAGCTCCGCTTTTTCTTTTGGGACAGGGATGGCATTGGCTTCCGGGGCCTGGCCCGTTTTCACGGAAATGAATCCCCCGGCCTGGATAACGCGGTCAAAAGAGCAACGGTCCACCGCCAGGTCCTTGACGACGGGGAACACCGCCGAGCGCCAGGGCTCGATGACCAAAGTCTGGCCGTCATGGAAATTGCGCATATGCAGCTGGCATAAAGTGGTGCCCCGCTGCGGGCCATGGGCCTGGCCGTTGACCACTGCCCCGCAGGCGCCGCAAATGCCTTCGCGGCAGTCATGGTCAAAAGCGATGGGGTCCTTGCCCTCCTTGGTGAGGTTTTCATTGACCACATCGAGCATTTCCAGGAATGACATGTCCGTGTCAATGCCCTTGGCCTGGTAGACCTCGAACTTGCCGGGGCTTTGGGCATCCTTCTGCCGCCACACCTTCAATGTCAAATTGATCGTTTTTCCCATTTATTTATAATTCCGCTGGGCCAAGTGCGCTTCTTCGTATTTTAATTCTTCCTTATGCAAAGTTTCGGGTTTGCCAGCGCCGGTAAACTGCCAGGCCGCCACATAGGCAAAGGCATCGTCGCGGCGCAGGGCCTCGCCTTCGGGCGTCTGGTATTCTTCCCGGAAATGCCCGCCGCAGGATTCTTCGCGGTGCAAAGCATCGGCCACCAAAAGCTCGCCGAATTCCAGGAAATCCGCCACACGACCCGCGCGCTCCAGGGCCTGGTTGAATTCCTCGCCGGAGCCCAGCACCGTGACATTGCGCCAGAACTCTTCACGGATCTTGGGGATCTTCTGCAGGGCTTCCTTTAATCCGGCGGCGTTGCGGGCCATGCCGCATTTGTCCCAAAGCAAATGCCCCAGTTCACGGTGGAAATCATCCACGGTGCGCTTGCCCCTGATGGACAGTAATTTCTCGATCTGGCTGCCGGATTCCTGTTCGGATCTCTTGAATTCCGCATGAGTAACAATATTTTTATCAGCAGGTTTGATCTTGGCCAAATAATCGCCGATGGTGTACGGCAAAATGAAATATCCGTCCGCCAGGCCCTGCATCAGGGCTGACGCGCCCAAACGGTTGGCGCCATGGTCGGAGAAATTGGCCTCGCCGATGACGAATAACCCCGGCACATTGCTCATCAAATTATAATCCACCCACAGACCGCCCATGGCGTAATGCACCGCCGGATAGATCATCATCGGTGTCCGGTACGGATCATGGTCGGTGATCTTCTGGTACATGTCAAAAAGATTGCCGTAACGCTCCTTGATGGCCTGTTCCCCCACACGCTCGATGGCCTGGGCGAAATCCAAATAAACCGCGTGGCCGCCTCCCACGCCCCGGCCGGCATCGCATTGCTCCTTGGCCGCGCGCGAGGCGATGTCGCGCGGCACCAGATTGCCGAAGCTGGGATATTTGCGCTCGAGGAAATAATCACGGTCATTCTCCGGAATTTCCTGCGGCGGCCGTTTGTCGCCGGAGTTTTTGGGCACCCACACCCGGCCGTCATTGCGCAGGCCTTCGCTCATGAGAGTGAGCTTGGACTGGTAATCGCCGTGCACGGGAATACAGGTCGGGTGGATCTGGGTATAACAGGGATTGGCAAAGAACGCGCCTTTTTTATGGGCGCGCCAGATGGCCGTGACATTGCAGCCCTTGGCATTGGTGGATAGATAGAACACGTTGCCGTAACCGCCGGTGGCCAGGACCACAGCATCGCCGTAATGGGACTCGATCCTGCCGGTGGTCAAATTGCGCACCACAATGCCTTTGGCCGCGCCATCGATAACGACCAGATCGAGCATTTCGGTGCGCGGATGCACCGTGACGTTCTTTTTGGCCGCTTCCTTTAATAGCGCCTGGTACGCGCCCAGCAAAAGCTGCTGTCCGGTCTGCCCCCGCGCGTAAAAAGTGCGCGACACTTGCGCCCCGCCGAAGGAGCGGTTATCCAGATAGCCTGCGTATTCGCGGGCAAAAGGAACGCCCTGGGCCACGCATTGATCGATGATGGCATTGCTGACCTCGGCCAAACGGTACACATTGGCTTCGCGGGAACGGAAATCCCCGCCTTTGATGGTGTCGTAAAAGAGGCGCTTGATGCTGTCGCCGTCATTGGGATAGTTCTTGGCCGCGTTGATGCCCCCCTGCGCGGCGATGGAATGGGCCCGGCGGGGAGTGTCCTGGAAACAAAAAGATTCGACCTGATAGCCCAGTTCCGCCAAAGACGCGGCCGCCGATGCCCCGGCCAGGCCGGTGCCCACGACGAGCACTTTATACTTGCGCTTGTTGGCCGGGTTGACGAGCTTGCAGTTGAATTTGTGTGCCGTCCATTTGTCCTTGAGCGGGCCGGACGGGACCTTAGGGTCGAGCATAGTTATCCGATGAAGTGCGGCGCCCCCTTAACCAAAATGTATACCGGGATCGAGCTGTACCCGATCACCATTAAGAACGCGAAATACCGGCTGAATTTCTGGAATGCCGGCGGATTGCGCAGGCCGAAGGTCTGCACCGTGCTTTCCACCCCGTGGGCCAGATGCAGGCCCAAAAAACACATGGCGATGATATACAGCGCGCTGTGCAAGGGGTCGGAAAAAGAATTGACCACAATGCCGTAGAGCCCGTAACTTTTACCGGCGATCAAACTGCGGGGGCCGGCCTGGTCGGCAAGATCAAAATCGAACAAATGCCACAGCACGAACAATAAAAGATACGTGCCGCTGTAAGGCATGATGGCGGTGGCCAATGAGCGGTTGCCGACGGGTTTGTTCACGGCATAGCGCTTGAGGCCGCCGCGGGCCTTGATATTCTCCAACACCAAAAGCACGGTGGTCCAGATATGGATGACAAATACCGCCAACAGCGTGTATTCCGCCATGTTCAATAAAATGCCCAGGTCCTCAAGGTGTTCGGCATAGCCGTTAAAGGCCCCGGGACCGCCGTAAATGAACAAATTCCCGGCCAAATGGGCAATGACAAAAATAATAAGCACAAGGCCGGTCAGGGCCACGATCTGTTTCTTGGTTATGGAAGACATATTAAATTGCATTATATACCAAAATATCCGCCAATGTTTAAGCTTCCTGGTATTTTTCCTTCAACGAGGCGACGACCGCGGGATCGGCCAGGGTGGTCACGTCCCCCAGGATGCGGCCTTCGGCCACATCGCGCAACAGCCGGCGCATGATCTTGCCTGAACGGGTCTTGGGCACATCGACCGTGAACATGATCCGCGACGGGCGGGCCAGGGCCCCGATCTTTTGGGCCACGTGTTCCTTTAAAAGGTCTTCCGTGTCCTTGCCCGGCTTATGCCCTTCTTTCAAAATGACGAAAGCGACAATGGCCTGGCCTTTGATATCATCCTTAACGCCTACGACCGCGGCCTCCGCGACACGATGGTTATCGACCAAAGCGCTTTCAACCTCGGCGGTCGAGATATTATGCCCGGCAACCAGCATGATGTCATCAACTCGGCCCAGGAACCAGAAATAACCGTCCTTATCGCGTTTGGTCCCGTCCCCGGCGAAATAACTTTCCCCACGCCATTTGCCCCAGTAGATGTCCTTGTACCGCTGCGGGTCGCCCCAAATGCCGCGCAGCATGGAAGGCCACGGGCTCATGATGCTCAAGAACCCCCCACCCTCGGGGATCACTTGACCCTCCTCATTGAGGATTTCCGCTTCAATGCCCGGCAAAGGATGCCCGGCGGAGCCCGGCTTCATGGAAGAAACACCGGGCAAAGTGGTGATCATGATGGCGCCGGTTTCCGTCTGCCACCAGGTGTCGACCACAGGACAGCGGCTATGGCCGATGGTTTCATAATACCAGACCCAAGCTTCTGGATTGATGGGTTCCCCGACACTTCCCAGTAAGCGCAAGGATGAGAGGTCGCAGCCATTGGGCCATTGCGCGCCCCATTTCATGAAAGCCCGGATGGCGGTCGGCGCCGTATAAAACACCGTCACTTTATATTTTTCGATGATCTTCCAGAAACGATCGCGTTCAGGGAAATCCGGGGAACCTTCGTAAAGCACCTGGGTCGCGGCATTGGCCATGGGGCCGTAAACCACATAGCTGTGGCCGGTGACCCATCCCACGTCCGCCGTGCACCAGAACACATCATTGGGTTTGAGGTCAAAGACCCATTGCATGGTATTGCACACGCCGGTCATGTAGCCGCCGGTGGTATGGATGATGCCTTTGGGTTTGCCGGTCGTGCCCGAAGTATAAAGGATGAACAGGATATCTTCGCTGTCCATCGGTTCGGGTTCGCAATACGCCGGGGCATTGCGCACCACATCGTGGTACCAGTGGTCCCGTCCGCTTTTCATGGACACCTCGGTGCCGGTGCGCCGCACCACGATCACATCCTGGATGCTGGGCGTGTGGGCCAGGGCCGTATCCGCCATGTTCTTTAAAGCGATCGTATTGCCGCGGCGAAAACCGCCGTCGGCAGTGATCAACAATTTGGCCTGGGCATCATTGATGCGCTCGCGCAGGGCATCGGCGCTGAAACCGCCGAAGATGACCGTGTGCACCGCCCCGATGCGGCTGCAGGCCAGCATGGAAAAAACCGCCTCCGGGACCATGGGCAAATAAATGGCCACCCGGTCGCCTTTTTTGATGCCCAGCGATTTGATGGCATTGGCCAATTTATTGACCGCCAGATAAACTTCTTCGTACGTTAACTTGCGCTCATCGCCGTTCTCGCCCTCCCATAAGAGCGCCGTCTTTTTGCCCAAATTGGCCTTGATATGGCGGTCCAGGCAATTGTAACTGGCATTCAATTTACCGCCGACGAACCACTGCGCAAAAGGCCTGTCCCATTGCAGGGCGGTATGCCAGGGTTTATACCAGTCCAGGCGCCGGGCGCACTGCTCCCAAAAACCGATGCGGTCTTTCTGCGCGTGGCTATAGAGAGCGTCATCCTTGATATTGGCGAGGTTCTTGAATATCTGGGAAGGGGTGAAAACGCGGTTCTCGTGTAAAAGGTCGTCAACTTCGGTCTTCAGTGGTTCGGTCGACATGCTTTACCTTTTGATATTGGCCATGACTTCCTTGAACCTGGGATGGTCGGCCGTTCGCAGCAATGCGCATGCCACCAGTTCCACCGAGACCACGTTGATCCCTACGGCACGCATATGCGCTAAAGCCGCATCCTTCTCGGCCGGTGCCCGCGAGGATACCGCGTCCGCGATGACTTGCACCTCATACCCATGACGATGCAAGTCCTGCGCCGTTTGATAAACGCACACATGCGCCTCGATGCCGGTGATCAAAACTTGCCGCCGACCACCAGCGTCGATATGCCGCCGGAATTCCGGGCAATTATAAGCGCTGAAGACCCTCTTGGCAATGGGTTTGACCACCGGGAACAGCAGCCGCGCGATAGGGTCCACCGTCGGACCAAGCTTGTCCGGCGCCTGTTCGGTCCACAGGACCGGGATCTCCAGGGCCTGGGTTATCTTGATAACACGCTCAATGGCGGTAAAAAGACGCTCATGCTCATGCATAAGCGCTGCCAGTTTACCCTGCACATCAATGACAACTAGGGTCGTATCGCTGATGCCCATGCCTATTTGGCCGTGATGACGCCGCAGCCGATCCTGCCGCCGGCATTGCCCGTGGGCTGGCTGAAATCATCCGGTTTTTCATGCACCACTACGGCTTTGCCCATCACATTGTATTTGTCCCCGGTCAGGCTGACGCCGGGCAGAAAAACCTTAAGGCTGGCCTTCCCGTCGGAACCGGCTTCGAGATTGCCCATGTCCCCCGGATGGGCATGCTGCATGCCGTCTTTGGGCATATACCCGTGCATGACCTTATCCGGGTTGAAATGGCCGCCCGCGGCTTTGCCGCCATCGTCGCAGGAGCCGTTCTCATGGATATGAAAACCATGCTTGCCGGGAGCCAGGCCCGATACACTGGCTTCAACGGCTACACCGTTATTTTCTTCCGTAAATGAAGCTTCGCCCGAACCCATTATACCGGGCGCTGTCCCACCAATGACCGCTTTGGCCTGGACCGCCCATGCGGGGGCGGACAAAACCGCGCAAAAAAGCGCTGAAAGGAACAAACGTTGTACATTCATGGGGGTCTCCTTCAAAAATTAAGCTCGATGCCGACCGGACAATGGTCGGAACCGTGAACGTCCTTTAATATAAAGGCCTTTTTCAAATTCGGCAACAGATTTTCAGACACGAAAAAATAATCAATGCGCCAGCCGACATCCCTCTGGCGCGCGCCGGTCTTGTAATCCCACCAGGTATAATGCCCCGGCTCCTTGGAAAAATGGCGGAAGGTGTCCACGTACCCGCATTTGATGAATTTGCTCACCCATTCCCGCTCTTGCGGCAGGAACCCGGTGTTCTTTTCATTTTGTTTGGGCCGGGCCAGGTCTATTTCGGTGTGGGCGGTGTTGACATCCCCGGTGACGACCACTTTCCGTCCGGCTTTGCGCAATTTCTCCACTTTGGCCAGGAACGCGTCGTAAAATCTCATTTTAAACGGCACGCGTTTGTTCCCGGCCCCGCCGTTGGGATAATAAATATTGAATAGAACGAAATCCCCATAATCGGCGATCAACGTGCGGCCTTCAGAGTCGAACTCTTTGATGCCCAGCCCCGCCACGACCGACTTCGGCTCTTTTTTGGAATAGATGGCCACCCCACTGTAGCCTTTTTTCTCGGCCCAGGCCCAGTACGCGTGATAGCCTTCCCTTTTAAGGAAGTTTTCGGTCAATTGATCGGGATGGGCTTTGGTTTCCTGCAGGCAGAGGATGTCCGGGGATTCTTTGTGCAGCCACTGGAAAAAACCTTTTTTCTCAATGGCGCGTATGCCATTAACGTTCCAGCTCAAAAGACGCATGTACCCTTTCAAGGTTTGGGCGGTAAAAGCTGTTCGGGAGCGACAATGCCGGCAGATACGATTATTTTGAGGGCCTCTTCAACGCTCCAGCCGGGATCAACGGTCTGCGAAGGCCGCACCAGGAAAATAAACCCGCTGGTCGGGTTAGGCACCGTGGGCACGAACATGCGCAAAAGGTCCTCGCCTGTACGCCCGTCTTTGGTGGTCCCGGTGACAAAGGCCACGGTCCAGACCCCGCTGTTATTGCAGTCGATGAGCAGGGCTTTCTTAAAGGCCTGCTTGCCTCCGGTCACCGACAGGCTTTCGGAAAGCTGTTTGCCGATCTGGTAAATGGGTTTGATGACCGGGATGCGATGGCTGATATTCTCGATAAAAAGGAACACCTGCCGGCCCAGCACATTGCTGACGATCAGCCCGATAAAATACAGGCATATCAAGACCAGCAAAATGCCCAAACCCGGGATATGCTTCACCGAAACGAAATTCTCGATGAAGGCGACCACGCGCCTGTCGATGAGCTCATACAGGAGCTTGACCGCCAGAATGGACAAAAGCAAGGGTATGACCGCGAACAGGCCGCGGAAAATATAACTGCGGGCGTGCTGGAAGAATTCTTTCATATCAGGAAGTTATAATATCATCAAAAATAACACAAATGTAGGAATTTTTGCTATTATAACTCCTTAAAATATGAATCGTAAGCCCTTGACCCCCAATTTCAAGACCCCGGCGGAGAAATTCTCCAAAGAAGAGCTCAACAAGCTCTCTTCCGAGGGTTTTAAAGGCAATTTAAAGGCCGACATCCGGGACTTCTCCAGGGACGACATCTCCTGGGAATCGGAAGCTGTGGCCAAATCGCACGGCATTTACCTGGAATTCAACCGCGCCACGGAAGCCGGCCAGGCCAAGGAATGGATCTATATGTTCCGCATCTCCATTCCCGGCGGCGGCCCCTTGACCCGCGCGCAATACAATATTGTGGACGATTTGGCTGAAAAATACACCAAGGATCCCGAAGGCTTTCCCTCCATACGGCTGACCAACCGCCAGAACATCCAGTTCCATTGGGTGCGCAAACAGCATGTTGTGGAAATGATCAGGACCCTGGCTGAATCCGGATTAAATACCCTCAACGGCTGCGGGGACAATACCCGCAATGTCATGGGCTGCCCCCTGTCTCGTTTTTCCAAGGCCTTTGACGGTAATGCCTGGGCCCAAAAATGCGGCGGCTATTTCCAGCTTCCCCTGGAACCGTTCATTTCCGTCTGGGAAATAGACCCGACCAAGGTGCGCAAACCCGGTGAATCCTTTAAATACGGCCCCAATTTGCTCAACCGCAAGTTCAAGATCGGTTTTGCCGCGGTGCACGAGGACCCGCAGACCGGCAAGCTCATGGCGGACAATTGCGGGGAAGTTTTGACCGATGACCTGGCGGTTGTGCCGGTCATTGAAGGCGACCGTGTCGCCAGGTTCCAGATCTATGTGGGCGGCGGCCAGGGCGAACGCAACGGCAAACCTTCCATGGCCTGCATGGGCCAGGCCCTGGGCCAAACCGATGAGGCCAATTTGCTCAAAGTGCTCGATGCCATTCTCAAAGTCCACCAGGAATGGGGCGACCGCGAGAACCGGGTGTGGGCGCGCGTTAAATTTGTGGTCAAAAAAATGGGTATCGCCTGGTACCGCCAGCAGGTCGAGGCTCTCCTCGGCTTTAAGCTCGGCGACCCGGACCCCAAGCTCGACCCCGGCCCCCGGCATTTGCACCATGGCTGGTTCAAACAGCCGGACGGCCGATGGACCTTTGGTGCCTATATTGAGAACGGGCGGCTCATTGACAACGGCCCCAACGGCAAGCTCAAATCCATGTGCCGGCACCTCATGAACAAATACCCGGTTGAGTTCATGATCACACCCAACCAGGATGCCCTGTTTTGCAATATCCCGCAAGGGTCCAAGGCGGAATTTGAAGCGGACATGGCCAAATTCGGCTTTGGCCTTCATAACGGCAAGCCGTATTCAGCCCTGCGCCTGCGCTCCGGCGCCTGCGTTGGCCGCGACACCTGCCGCCTGACCTATACGGATTCAGAGAAATTCGAGCCGGAACTGCTCGATCAGCTGGAAGCCATGGGTTGGGGCGATCTGAAGGAAAGTATCGGTATCACCGGCTGCGAACGCCAGTGCTTCAGGCCCGCGACCAAGACCATCGGTTTGGTGGGTTCGGGCTATAACCGTTACCAGATGAAATTGATGGGCTCGGAAGATGCCCGCCATCAGGGCTTGCCTTTGCTCAGCGAAGACGGCAACAGCATTTATTTAAGGTCCATCCCCCGCGAGCGGGTGGCGCAGGTCATCGACGTGCTGTTCAAGCACTGGAAAGCCAATGCCAAACCCGGTGAAGACGTGGGCACATTCAACCGCCGTATGGGAGCTCTTGCCCTTATTGCCCACTTCAAAGCAAACCCTGTTACCGCGGATCTAATGGCCAAAGCCCTGCCGGCAGATTGCGTGGTTGACTGATCACCGGCGTCAAACTTTCAATGCCTTCCCGCTTGATACGCTCGATCATCGCAGGATCAACGTTTATCTCAGCGCCATTGCCATCCTTGCTCACCTTCCACTGAATATTGCCGGCGTTAAGGTCGATGCCGCCTCTTTTTATGCCCGTCATCGCGGCATCGGGATTTCCGCCGGCCTTCGCAGCGGCCTCTTTTGCGCCCCCCAAGAAAGTATCTAAATCTGTTTTGTTAGAGAAAACAAGAATAATATTTGCCCCCCTGGGCAACATCGCAGTCAAAGGCTCCCTGAATATGAATCGCCCATCAGAATCCTGGCCAAACACCTTAAAACTCTCGTTATCGACCCCCGATATTCCTGCTATCTTGCGACGATTCATCTCTTTCTTTTCCGTCAAAGAAACAAAAACAAACCATCTCCCTTTTTCTTCATATTGACCCCATATCTTCATGGTGTCAGGAATGGCTAAAGGCTCGTTCTTCCGGACCGCCGCATTAAGCTCTTTTTCTACGTCTTTGGATATCATTGCGGCATCGGCATTTGTCTCCGTGGTCCTGCTACCCTGGTCCGGATAGGACTGTACCGGCCGTGTCAGTTTTCCCAAAAAGCCATCCAATCTTTCTTTATCAACAGCGGGCACATAGATACGGACCGGTATTCCGGGAGGAAGGAGCGAACGCCGGCGCTTGTCCGTGGAAGGGACCGTGACCCTCAAGTCCCTGATCCCGGAGCGGACCCTCATCCACACGGACGTCATGCTATTGATGTTCACCACGGCATCAACATAATAAACGGCTTTTCCTTCCGATTCATCCATGCCGCTGTCTATGATCGTCAGCGGGGAAAGCCCCTGGACGTACACCGGCTCTTTTACGGTTACCAGTTCTGAATGGGGAATCAGTGACAGGCCCAGGCCTATTGCCGAAGCGACCACGAAGCCAAAGGGCAGCAATTTAACAAAATCCACGACATCCCGCCGGCTCATCATCGCATTATCGGGCCCCTGGAGATCATTGGCAGCGCTCTCGTTCACTTTTTTGCCCAAGACCTCGGCCTCCGGTCCGGTCTTTAGTTTTAAATTGACCGCTAAAAGCATCAGCCGTTGGGTCAACGTTCCAGCCTTGGCCAGCATGGCCAGGTCCTTGGTAACCCTCGGATGCGCCGCCATGGCCGCATCCACCCCACCCGAGAAGTACTTGCGGGGGACGGTCTTGCCCTGGGAAGAGTCTTCTTTAATGAAGTTAAAGACACCCTTCTTGTAGGCGGAGAGGTATCTCTGGTAGATGGCATCTTTAACGTTGGGGTCTTTGAGGTCTATGCCACGGACGGTGCTTTTGTCGGAGTAGACCTGGTTGAGCAGGGCATTTTTAAGGCTGTTCTTATACCAGCTGGCAAGGATAAGAGAGTTGAATATCTGTCTTAAAGGGGCGAAGTTCTTGCCCTGGTTGACCTCACGTTCGAGTTCGGGAAGGATGATCTCTTTGATGATCTTGGAGCTGATGGAGCTGTTGGAGGCACTCTTTGTGTTCTTCTTAAGCGCCAGGTAATCCTCCTCCAGCATGACCTTTAAGTGGGAGCCCACCACAAAGGCGGTATTGTTCTTTTCGAACACCTCTGCTCTATCCGCCATGATCCAGACCTTGTTGAAGGTGTTGACCGGTATCTGGGTGGTATTGCCGTAGAGGGCCTGGGCTTTGGAATAGACCCTCTCCCAGAAGGTCTTTCCAAGCTGTTTTTCAGGGTAGATCAGGGAGGCAGTAAGCTGTTTGAGTATGTAGTCCTGGGCTAAAAGATCCCTTCCCATCTCGGTCTGGGATAGGGCTTGCGGGATAGTGCGGTCCTTCTCATAGGGAGAGAGGTTGACCCATAAGTCACGCTCAGGGATGGCCAATGAGGCCAAGAAGTACTTGATGAGCTTCTCACCTTCCTGCTTTAAAGCATCCCCTTTGAGCCTGTCCTGTCCAATATCCACGATAAAGTCGAACATGAAAGGATTGTCTTTGTGGACGGTGACACCTTTAAGGACAGCCGGGCTATAGGCCGGGCTTAAAGAGACCATGGCCCCGGGTTCGGGCAGGCCTAGGAGGTCGGCGGCGTGGGCAGGCGGCGGGGTCACATACGAAAACAATAAAGCAACCGCGACTAGGATGTTGAGGGGTCTATTAGGCATAGTATATGGGTTGTGTAAAGGTAAGAAAGGATAGCACATTTCAGGAGATTTTCAAGGCAATGAAAAAGCCGTAACATATTGACAACCAATATGATTACGGCTTATAAAAATAATGACACTTGGGCCTTTAAGGCCCAAGGTTTAGATCAAAACGCTGGCTTCATCCCAGGCGAAGAGCGATTCCTCTTCCTGGTCGGCTTTTTGCTGCGATTGCTCGTTGTGTGGACCGTAATTCATAGGATATATCCTCCTTGATGCTCCCATAGGGCTCATTGGCCCTTTATCTTGGGAATAGATAAGGATGAGTATATCGCATTCCGGCTATTTTGCAAGTAAAAAAATTTGACTACTTATTGGTCCCGGTGGACGCTCAAAGGGCTGAACGCAGGCAGGCAAACCGCGATATATTCCGCCCCGGCGGCGTCGGGACTCGAATATTGCACCCATTCCCCGGCCTTGGCAATAACGGCCTGACCGGCTTTGACCTCGAAGCTGCTGTTTTTGGACTTGACCTGCAGGGCGCCCTTTAAAACGTAGGTATACTCATCGAATTCCGGAGTTTGGCCGGGCTCCACCCACCCGCCCGGGCTGTGCATGTGGGCAATGCTGACCTCGGAGGTCTTGGAATTGACCAAACCGACCAGCTCGGCGATGATCTTGGGCTTATTGCCCGCGGCCTGGACCTTGGTTGGCTTGGCGATGAGTTCTGGCATAAAGCTTTTTAACAAACGGCGGACAACATGTCGGTTGCCCGGACAAATTTTTCCCTGGGTTTGCCGGATTCGATGCCCCGCTGGACTTCCGCCGCGTCGATCTTCTTCCAGTCGGCAAAAGTCACCACCCGTACTTCACGGCTTTTAAGGAAAGATAAAACCTGTTGGCTGTCCGGCACTTCGCATGGATTTAACCGGCCCAGGTCTTCCAGTAAACTGCGCACGGTTTCCTCGCTGTCGGGCTTATTGGTGCCGATAATCCCCGTGGCCCCCCGCTTGATCCAGCCGGCCACGTACCAGCCGGTATAGGTCTGTTCAGGGTCCATAACCCGGCCTGCTTTGTTGGGAACAATGCCCTTCTGCTCGGAAAACGGCAGGCCTTTTAAGGGAACGCCCTGGTAACCGACGCTCCTGAACACGATCCCGCAGTCAATTTCCTCGAACTGGCCGGTGCCCCGCACTTTCTGGCCATTGGCCTCACCGGTCAGGGAGTTGATCTCGAATTTTATCTTCTCCACATGGCCTTTGCCCATGATCTCAACCGGGCTGCGCATAAAATGCAGGACAAATTTGCGTCGACGGTTGTTAGGGGCTGCGCTTAAAAAGGACTTCAAGATCTCGTAATTCTTCTTGCGGCCGGCATTGGCGACATCCAGCAGTTCTTTTTGGCTGGCTTCATTGAGATCCAGGTCTTTGGGGTCAATGGCCGGATAACAGTCAACCAGTTCCCCCATTTCCCGGATCTCGGGGGCGGTAAAAGCCGCCTGCGCCGGCCCCCGGCGGCCGTAGACATGGATCTCTTTGATCTTGCTTTCCGCCAGGACCTCCAGGGCGTGCCGGGCGATGTCGGTTTTCTTAAGCTCCTCCGGGTTTTTCCCCAAGATGCGGGCCACGTCCATGGCCACATTGCCCTGGCCCACGATCACCGCCACCTCATGGGAGAGGTCAAAATGATGGTCCTGGAAATCCGGATGGCCGTTGTACCAGGCCACGAACTCGGTGGCGGTATGGCTGCCCGCCAGGTCTTCCCCGCTGATCCCTAAGCGGCGGTCGGATTCGGCGCCGATGGTAAAGATAGCGGCATCGTAGAATTTGCGCAGTTCAAAGACCGTGATGTCCTTGCCCACGCTGACGTTGCCAAAAAAGGAAAAATTGGGATTGGAAGCGGTCTTTTCAAAGACCTTGATGACGTTCTTGATCTTTTGGTGGTCCGGGGCGACGCCATAACGGACCAGGCCGTACGGGGCAGGAAGTTTCTCGAACATGTCGACTTTGACGGACAGCTTTTGTTCCAGCAGGATCTGCGCCGCGTAAAAACCGCTGGGACCGCTGCCGACGATGGCGACCCTTAACGGACGTTCGGGACTTCCCAATGATGCCATATTGTCTTCCCTCAACGCTTGAACTCGGTGGCCAGGACCAGGTGTTTGATGCCCGCTTTTGAAGCGGCGTCGATGACCTGCACCACAAAATCGTACTTTACATTGCGGTCGCCGCTGATGATGATGGCCGGGTCCTTGTAACTCTTGGCCAAATTCTGGAGCTTGAAACGGAAAATGTCCTTATCCAGCCGCAGGTTATACTTTTGGTTCTCCAAATAGACCTCCCCTGCCGCGGAAACGGTCACATTGATGTCTTTATTCTCCAGGGGCTGCTGGTTGCCGGAGACCTGCGGCAGGGCGACCTTGATGCTGGAACGGTAGATCAAAGGTGTTGTCACCATGAAGATGATGAGCAAAACTAAAATGACGTCGGTAAAGGGGGCGATGTTGATCTCGGCGATGAGCCTGGATTTGGGGGGACGGCGCTTCATTTTCTTTTAACGCACATAAGGTCGACCAGCTCGGAGGCGGTCAATTCCATGTCCACGACAAAATTGTCGGTCTTGCGCATGAAATAATTGTAGCTGACCACCGCGGGGATGGCCACCAGAAGGCCGGCGGCCGTGCAAATGAGGGCTTCGGCGATGCCGGTCGTGACCACGTCCATGCCGCCGGAACCGGCCTTGGCGATGTCGCCGAAGGCGCGCATGATGCCCAGCACCGTGCCGAACAGGCCGACATAGACCGCGGTGCCGCCGATGGTCGCCACAATGCCGGTGAAACGTTCCAGCTTGATGGTCTCGACGGTGATCTCCCGCTCCATGGCATTGGAAATGACCTTTTCATCGTGGCCGTGCAGGCCCAGGCCTGCCAGGGCCACCCGGCCCCAAGGCGTATCGCTCTGGCGGCAAAGGTTGACGGCCATGTCCACCTGTTTGCCGGTATAGGCCTTGCGGATCTTGTCCATGAGCTCCGGGCGGGAGGTGCGGGAGCGGCGGTAATAATAGAGAAGGCGCTCAATGATGACCGCCAGCGACAGCACGGAACAAAAAATGAGGATGTACATCGTGAAGCCGCCGGCCTGAAGAATTTCAAAAATGCTTTTATCTTTGAACATAATGGATTACAATATAGCCTAATCTTGGAACCAAAACAAGTCCAAACTACATTCACGATATGCTTATAGCCATACCCAAAGAAACCCATCCCCAGGAAAAGCGCATTGCCCTGATCCCCTCGTCCGTTGACCGCCTGGTCAAAAAAGGGGCGCAGGTGGCTGTCGAAGCCGGTCTCGGTGCCGGTATCGGCATCAGCGATGAGGAATTTAAAAAAGCCGGGGCCACGGTTGAAAGCAACCGCCAAACCATGCTGTCCAAAGCCGACATGGTCTTGCGCCTGCGTAAACCCCCGGTGGAAGAAATGTCCTGGCTCAAAAAAGGCGCCATCCACATCAGCTTCCTGGACCCCTTCAATGAAAAGGCCCTGGTCGAGTCCCTGGCGCAGAACAATATCAGCGCCATTTCCATGGAAATGATCCCCCGCACCACCCGCGCCCAGAAAATGGACGCTTTAAGCTCGCAGGCGAACCTGGCCGGCTATGTCATGGTCATTTTGGCCGCCGAGCGGCTGGCCAAGATATTTCCCATGCTCATGACCCCCGCCGGGACCATCTCCCCTACCCGTGTGTTCATCATCGGCGCCGGTGTGGCCGGTTTGCAGGCCATCGCCACGGCCAAACGTTTGGGCGCGCGCGTGGAAGCTTTCGACACCCGTCCCGTGGTCAAGGAACAGGTGCAGTCTTTGGGCGCTAAATTCGTCGAGATCGACCTGGGCGAGACCGGCCAGACCGCCGGCGGCTATGCCCAGGCCCTGACCCCCGAGCAACTGGAGAAACAGCGCCAGGGCATGGCCAAGGTGTGCGCGCAGTCAGACGTGGTCATTACCACGGCCCAGCTCTTCGGCCGCAAAGCGCCGGTCGTCCTGACCAAAGACATGGTCGCCCAGATGAGATCCGGCAGCATCATCGTTGATATGGCGGTCGAATCCGGCGGGAATGTGGAAGGTTCCAAGGTTAATGAAGAGGTCCTCACACCCAACGGCGTGCGCATCATCGGTTTGGGTAATTTGCCCGCCCGGGTCGCGGTGCATGCTTCCCAGGTGTATTCCACCAATTTGCACAACCTCATCGAAGAATACTGGGACAAGGACGCCAAAACCTTCAATCTCAATCTCGAGGATGAGATCATCAAGGGCTGCCTGGTCACGCACGGCGGAAAAATAGTAAATCCTATGTTACAAAAATAAAGGTACCTGCTACCTTCTGGTACAAAGGCAGCAGGTACCTTAGGAGTAATTCATGGAACTCATCTACCTTCTCTTTATCCTTGTTCTTTCCATCTTTCTCGGGTTCGCCCTCATCTCCCGCGTTCCTCCGCTGCTCCATACTCCGCTCATGTCCGAAGCCAATGCCATCTGCGGCATCATCATCATCGGCGCTTTGATCGCGGCCGGCGCCGAGGCCAACAGCACGTTGACCATTATTTTAGGCACCTCCGCCGTGGCCCTGGCCGCCTTTAACGTGGTTGGCGGTTACCTGGTGACCGAGCGCATGCTCAAAATGTTCAAGAAAAAGGAAACGGCCAAATGAGCGGCGAATTCATCGTTAATTTGGTCTATATCGTCAGTTCCTGCCTGTTCGCCTTCGGGTTGAAGTTCCTGGGCTCCCCGGTCACGGCGCGCAAAGGCAATATGCTTTCGGCTTTGGGCATGGCCCTGGCCGTGGCTGCCACTTTGGCCAGCGGGCATATCATCAGTTTCCAATGGATATTGATCGGCATTGTCATCGGCGCCGGCCTGGGCGCCATGGTCGCCTTCAAGGCGGCCATGACCCAGATGCCGGAGATGATCGCGCTCCTGCACGGCTGCGGGGCTTTGGCCAGCGTTTTTGTGGACTGGACCGCCTATCACGTGCACGGGGCAACGGACCTGACCAATGCCATCACCCTGTATCTGTCCATCGTCATCGGCGGTTTGACCTTCACCGGAAGCGCCATTGCCTGGGCAAAATTGAGCGAACGCATGCCCGGCAAACCCATCCTGTTCACCGGCCAGCGTTTCCTGAATATCGCCTTGATCAGCGCCATTTTGGTGCTTGGGGCCATGTTCCTGATCAATCCCGCCCGCTATGACCTGTTCCTGATCATCCTGGGATTGTCTGTGTTCTTCGGTATTTTCCTGGTCATTCCCATCGGCGGCGCGGACATGCCGGTGGTCATCTCGGTCCTTAACAGCTATTCGGGGATCGTGGCCTGCACCACGGGATTTGTCATCCATAACACCCTGCTCATCGTCGTGGGCGCTTTGGTCGGCGCCAACGGGATCATTTTGAGCATCATCATGTGCAAGGCCATGAACCGCTCCATCACCAATGTCATTTTCGGCGCTTTCGGGGCCGTGGTCAAGAAACAGGCCGGCGGGGAGAAAAAAGAAGCAAAGGCCATTTCCGTCGAGGATGCCTTCCTGGTGCTGGAGAACGCCAAATCCGTGGTCATCATCCCCGGCTATGGGCTGGCCGTGGCCCAGGCCCAGCACGCGGTGCGGGAATTGGGAGAATTTTTGGAGAAGAACGGCGCTGATGTGAAATACGCCATCCACCCCGTGGCCGGCCGCATGCCCGGGCACATGAACGTTTTACTCGCGGAAGCCAATATTTCCTACGACCAGTTAATGGAGATGGATGCCATCAATCCCCTGATGGAAAACACGGACGTGGCCATCATCATCGGCGCCAATGACGTGGTCAATCCTGCCGCGCGCCATGACAAAAGCAGTCCCATTTACGGCATGCCCATCATCAACGCGGACAAAGCCAAAAGCGTATTCGTGCTCAAACGCTCCATGGCCACGGGTTTCGCGGGGATCGAAAATGAATTATTCTACTACGATAACTGCAGGATGATCTTCGGGGACGCCAAGCAGACCGTGCAGGCTTTGGTCGCGGAATTCAAGAGCGGGCATTAAAATTTTTGGCAGCGCGTTTTTTGGGCTTTAAGTCCACGTATTTGATCCCAACATGGTAAACCCCGCCCTTGGTGCGTGAAGAGCGCGCCACCTGGCCGTAACCGTTGAAAATATCCACCACACCGGACATGACCACCTGCAGCTCCAGCACGTCCCCGGCCTCATAGGCAATGGCGCTGACGAACAAAAGCCCGCTCAAGGACATGTCCTCGGTGGTCGAAAGCTGCCACATGGAGTCGGACACCTTTTTGCCGTTACGCTCGACCAGGCGGTGGCGCACGGTGATGATACGCTTGGCGCGCACGCTGTCGCGGCGTTCTTCGAAATCACGATGGCTCAATGGATATTCCTCCATGGCAGCTGAAACGTATCGGCGACCGCTTCGATGGTCAACTGGCCCTCGGCCATGTTGAGCGCGGTACGGATCTCGTGGGACTCCTTGACGCATTTGCGCCACCCCTCGTTGGCCACTTTGAGGATGTACGGGAACGTGGCATTGGTCAGCGCGTAAGTGCTGGTGCGGGCGACCGCCCCGGGCATGTTGGTGACACAGTAATGCACCACCCCGTCAACCACATAGGTGGGGTTCTCATGGGTGGTGGGTCTTGAGGTCTCCACCGACCCACCCTGGTCGATGGCCACATCCACGATGACGGCGCCTTTTTTCATCTGCGCAACCAGCTTGCGGTCGATCAGGCAGGGCGCCTTGGCCCCGCGGATAAGGACCGAACTGATGACCAGGTCCGCCTTGAGCACCTGCTCGCGGATATTGTGAGAATTGCTCATCAAAGTATGCACGTTGGGCGGCATGACCTCTTCCAGGAAGCGCAAACGGTTGAGATTGATGTCCATGATGACGACGTTCGCGCCCAGCCCCGAGGCTATCTTACAGGCATTGGCCCCCACCACTCCCGCGCCCAGGATCACTATCTCCGCCGGCAGGACGCCGGGCACGCCGGACAATAGTATGCCCCGGCCCTGCATTGGTCTCTCTAAGTATTTCGCCCCCTCATGCACGGCCATGCGCCCGGCCACCTCGCTCATCGGCGTCAGGCACGGCAATTCACCATGCTTGGTCTGCAGGGTCTCATAGGCCAGCGCCACGATCTTTGTTTTAAGCATGGCATCGGTGAGCTCACGGCTGGCGGCAAAATGAAAATAGGTGAACACGATCTGGTCTTTTTTGAGGAATTTGTATTCCGATGGCTGCGGCTCCTTGATCTTGACGATCATCTCCGCATGGGCGAACACTTCCTCCATGGTCGGCGCGATCTCCCCGCCCACGGCCTCATAATCGACGTCCGTCACCCCGCTGCCGATGCCGGCGTCCTTTTCAATGAGCACGCGGTGCCCGGCCCGCACCAGGGATTCCACCCCAACGGGCAAAAGCCCCACCCGGTATTCATTATTCTTGATCTCTTTAAGTACGCCGATGATCATTTGGTAAACGCAGCTCCAGTTTCAACGGCCCCTTCTGGGCCTTACCTTTGACCGGCACTTCGAAGCGGAAATCCTTGACCAGGCACAGGCCCTGCGCGGTGTGCCGGCAAAAATAGATCTTGGCCTGGATAAAGACCTTGCCGCGCGGGGTTTCTTTCCATACCAGCTTTGTTTTAAGGGAACGGACCTTGGCCTGGGCCAGGACCCTGCCATCAGCGTCAGAGACCTTGATAAAGGACTGGGTGGGCTGCAACAATTCGTAAGAAGGCTCGAGGTGCAGGTTCAGTTCAAAGGATTTGAACGCGGCCCGGCTGGGCAGGACATATTTATCAGGCGCGGCAAAAGCGAATACGGGCAGGAGCAAAAATAAAAGCAGGAACCGTTTCATTTTGGGCCAAGCATGTCCTGGGGACGGACGATCTGGTCGAACTTCTCCGGGGTCAACAGTTTCAAGGCCACGGCCGCTTCTTTCAGGGTGATGTTGTCGCTGAAAGCTTTTTTCGCCACCTTGGCGGCATTGTCATAGCCGATGTGGGGATTCAGGGCGGTGGCCAGCATCAGGGAGTTATCCAGGTGTTTTTTGATATTGGCGCGGTCGGCTTCGATGCCGGCCACGCAATGGTCGGTGAAGCTTTCGCAGGCGTCGGAAAGCAAACGGATGGAGTTGAGCACATTGAAAATGATCACGGGCTTGTACACATTGAGCTCAAAATTTCCCGCCGCACCGGCCACCGTCACTGCCGTGTGGTTGCCGAAGGCCTGCACGCACACCATGGTCATGGCCTCGCACTGGGTGGGATTGACCTTGCCCGGCATGATGGAACTGCCCGGCTCATTTTCCGGCAAATGCAGCTCCCCTATCCCCGAACGCGGGCCCGAGCCCAGCCAGCGGATGTCATTGGCTATCTTCATTAAGGAAACCGCCAGGGTATTGAGCACCCCGCTTAATTCGACCAGGGCATCGTGGGCGGCCAGGGCCTCAAATTTATTGCGGGCGCTTTTGAACGGTTTGCCGGTGATCTTGGCGATCTTCTCGGCGGACTTGACCGCGAACTGCGGATGGGTATTGAGCCCTGTCCCGACAGCGGTGCCGCCCAAAGCCAGTTCATACAGCCGCGGCAATGTCCCTTCGATACGCTCCAGGCCGTTGGTCAATTGCTGGACATAGCCGGAAAATTCCTGGCCAAGGGTCAACGGGGTCGCGTCCATCAAATGCGTGCGGCCTATTTTGATGACGTCCTTGAACTCCCCGGATTTCTTCTGCAGGGCATCGCGCAGTTTTTTGACCATGGGAAGCAGGCGGCGATGGGCCTCCTCGACCGCGGCAATGTGCATGGCGGTCGGGAATGTATCATTGGAAGACTGGGCCTTGTTGACATCGTCATTGGGATGAATGGGGTTTTTGCTTCCCATTTTCCCGCCGGAGAGCTCGATGGCGCGGTTGGAAATGACCTCATTGGCGTTCATGTTGGTCTGGGTGCCGGAGCCGGTCTGCCAGATGACCAGGGGGAAATGCGCGTCCAGCTTGCCGTCGATGACCTCATCCGCGGCGCGGATGATGAGGTCCGCCTTGTCCGCCGCCAAACTGCCCAGTTCCTTATTGGCCTGGGCCGCGGCCTTTTTGAGTATGCCTAAAGCGCGGATGAACTCCGGCGGGAATTTGTCCCCGCCGATCTTGAAATTCTCCAGCGAACGCTGGGTCTGCGCCCCCCAGTATTTGTTCGCCGGGACTTTCACCTCACCCATGCTGTCGGTTTCGATGCGATGGTCCATTGGCCTGTTCCCTACTCCGATTTCTTCTCCGTAAATTTAGCCACCAATACCTTTGCCGCTTCAAACATCTCTACCGGTACCGCCAACACAACGGTATTGGAGGCCGTGGGTCCCAGCCCATCGATGGTCTGCAGGGTCCTCAACTGCATGGCGCCCGGAGATTGGGTCATTGTCCTTGCCGCCTCCGCGAGATTGACCGCGGCCAGCTTATCGCCTTCCGCCTTGGTAATGTTCGCCCTTTTCTCTCTTTCCGCGGACGCCTGCCGGGACATCATCTTCTTTAATTCTTCGGGCACATCCACATCCAGGAGTTTGATCGCCGTGACTTTAAGCCCCCAGCTTTCCGCCTGTTTTTGGATGATCGCTTCAATTTCATCGCCGATCTTCTGCCGTTCCGCCAAAAGGTCGTCAAAGGTCATGCCGCCGACCACGTCCCTCAACGCCGCCTGCGCGTACTGGGAGACCGCGTACATATAGTTCTGGACCTTGATGACCGCGTTAGGGGCATCCATGACCTGGAAATATACAACGCCATTGATCGACACCGGCACATTGTCCTTGGTGATGGCCTGTTGTTTGGGGATGTCGTTGGTCAAAACCCTCATGTCAACGACCCTGGCAAACTCGATCAAAGGGATAATGAGGTTAAGCCCGGGCTGCAGTGTCCTGGAATACCTGCCCAATTGAAAAACAACGCCGGTTTCATACTGCTGGATGATCCTGATGCCTGTAATGATAATAAAGCCGACAATAAAAAACAGAGCTATGAACATGTACCCTCCTAGTTATTCAATAAATAATCCGTCACCAGCCGCACCCCGGCTCCGGTGGCCCCGTGGCCGTAATACATGCGTCCCGCCCCGTCGACATAGGAGCTGCCGGCAATGTCCAAATGCGCCCAGTCCGTGTCGCCGGTGAATTGGCGCAGGAATTCCGCCGCCGTGGATGCGCCGGCGCCCTTGATATTGCTGGTGTTCTTCAGGTCCGCGATCTGGGACTTGATGTAATCCTTCATTTCCGGATAGATGGGAAGCCGCCAGGCCCGGTCGTCGGTGTTCTTGGCCGAGCGCAGCAGGGCCTTGGCCATTTCATTATTATTGGAGAACAGTCCCGAGTAATCGAAGCCCAAAGCCACCACGCAGGCACCGGTCAGCGTGGCCAGGTCGATCATGCGGCTGGGTTTGTAATTCTTGACCACATAGGCGAACGCGTCGGCCAGGACCAGGCGGCCTTCGGCGTCGGTGTTGCCGATCTCCACACTTTTGCCGGCATAGCCGGTGATGACATCCCCGGGCTTGTAGGCCATGGACCCGATGGCATTTTCCGCGAGGCCCAATACGAACAAGATATTCTTCTTGAGTCCCAGGGCCAGGGTATTTTTCAAGATGCCGCACACGGCCGCGGCCCCGGACATGTCGATCTTCATGGTTTCCATGCTGCCGGTGGGCTTGATGTTGAGCCCGCCGGTATCGAAGGTCATGCCCTTGCCGATGACCGCGGTGTACCCCTCGCCTTTCTTGCCCCTGCTGTATTTGACAATGACCAGTTTCGGTTCTTTCTTGCTGGCCTGGTTGACGGCCAGGTGGAAATTCAATCCATTGGCCCGCAGTTCTTTCTTATTGAGCACCTTGATGGCAACGTTCTTCTTGCCCTTGATCAGGCCCCTGACGGTCTTCTCCAGGAATTCCGAGGTGACCGTATCCGCATTGTCATTGACCAAATTGCGGGCCAGTGTCATGCCCTCGCAAACGGCAATGGTGGCATCGTAGGGCTTTTTATGTTCGGCGACGATAAAGATGTCCTTGTTCTTGACGCTTTTATCGTCCTTGGGTTTGCTTTTGTATTTGTCCCAGGCATAGGTGCCGATGAGTATGCCTTCGATGATGGCCTCAACCGCGCCGGACTGCGTACTGTGCGGCACCAGCTCCACTTCCTTGATGTTCTTCAGGTAACTGCACAAAAAGGCCCGGCGTACCTGGATGCGCAATTCCGTCAGGGACAATTTGTCCGCCTTGCCCAACCCCACGAACACCAAAAGCCCCCTGCCTTCAGCGACGGGGAATATCTCCCCTTTTTCCAGTTTACTTTTCAGGCGCGGGTGGCCCTGACCGTCGGTCAATAAAACGACTGAGGCCTGTTTGTCATGTTTTGCTTTTGCACGAAAAGAGATCATTGCTGTTTATCCTCGTTTTTGAACGGGTACGTAATCCCTTAAAGGAGAACCCGTATAGACCTGGAACGGCCGGCCGATCTTGGTGGTGGGGTCCTCGATCATTTCTTTCCAGTGGGCGATCCACCCCGGCATACGGCCGATGGCGAACATCACCGGGAACATCTTGATCGGTATGCCGATGGTGCGCAAAATGATGCCGCTGTAGAAATCGACGTTGGGATAAAGTTTGCGGCTGATGAAATACTCATCTTTCAGCGCGGCATCTTCCAGGCGTTTGGCAATGTCCAGCAGCGGGTCGTGGATGCCGAGTTTATTAAGCAACTCGTCGGCTTTCCGCTTGATGATCTTGGCTCTCGGGTCGAAATTCTTGTACACGCGGTGGCCGAAGCCCATGAGGCGGAACCCGCTGGCCTTGTCCTTGGCCTTGGCCACATATTTGTCCACATCTCCCCCGCCGGCCTGGATCTCCTCGAGCATTTCGATGACCGCCTGGTTGGCCCCGCCGTGCAAAGGCCCCCATAGGGCGCAGATACCGGCGGAAATGGAGGCGTACAGGTTGGCGTGGGAACTGCCCACCAGCCGCACCGTCGAGGTCGAGCAGTTCTGCTCATGGTCGGCATGCAGGATCAACAGCACCTGCAGGGCCTCCACCGCCTCATCCAGCATTGTGTAGGGCTTTTTCGATGACGAGAACATCATGTTCAGGAAATTGGGCACGTATTTAAGGTCGGCACGCGGGTCCACGAACGGCTCATTGATGGACTTCTTGTAGGAGAACGCGCTGATGGTGCGCACCTTGGACAAGAGCTGCACGGCGATGCGGTCGATGTCCTCTTTGCTGGGGTTCTCCTTGATCATCTCGGGATAATAGGCGGACATGGAACAGACCATGGCCGAAAGGATGGCCATGGGATGCGCCGAGGACGGGTAGGCGCCGAAGAAATTCTTCATGTCCTTATGGATGGTGGAATGCTCGGTGAACGCGTCCGAAAAAGCGTCCAGTTGTTTTTGGTTGGGAAGGTTGCCGTAGATGAGAAGATAGGCGGTCTCGACAAAAGTGGACTTCTCGGCCAGCTGCTCGATGGGAATGCCGCGGTAGCGCAGGATGCCGCGGTCGCCGTCCAGGTAGGTGATGGCGCTCTGGCAGGAACCGGTGTTGCCGAAGCCCGGGTCCATGGTGATGTAACCGGTCGTGGAACGCAACTTGCCGATATCGATGGCCTTCTCGCCCTCGGTACCGGTGATGACCGGGCAGTCCAGGACCTTTCCGTCGATGTTGAGCTGGATGTGGTCTGCCATGGGCCTATTATAGTCCAAACTTATTGGTAAGTTCCATAAATATATTGCATGTCCTTTTGGATGTCCAGGAAGGCCTCGACCAGCTTGGGGTCGAAATGGTGGCCGGAGGCCCGGCGGATCTCGGCCAGGGCATCGGGAATGGACCAGGCGGGTTTGTACGGGCGCACCGAGGTCAGGGCGTCGAACACATCGCAGATGGCGCAAATGCGCCCCACCAGCGGGATGTCCTCCCCGCGCAAACCATAAGGATAACCGGAGCCGTCGAATTTCTCATGGTGGCTCAAAGCGATGACCTGGGCCATTTTCAGGAACAGCGAATCGCCGCCGGCGAGCATCTGCGCCCCCAGGACCGTGTGGTTCTTGATGATCTCGAATTCCTGCGCCGTCAGTTTTCCGGGTTTGAGCAAAATGGCGTCGGGCACCGCGACCTTGCCGATGTCATGCAAAGGGCTGGCATTGAGGATAAGCTCGCTCTCGGTCTTGTCCAGCCCCATGGTCTCGGCCAGGGCGTGGGTGTAACGGCTCATGCGCACAATATGCTGGCCCGTGTCCGTGTCGCGGTATTCGGCGATGCGCGCCAGGCGGTGGACCACGTCGAGGCGGGTCTGGTGCAGTTCCTTGGTCCTCTTCTGGACGTTTTCCTCCAGCGACTGGTTGTGCGTCCTGACCTGGTTATACAATAAGCGCACTTCGATCAGATTGCGGCTGCGCGAGAGCACCTCCAGCCGGTCATAGGGCTTTTTCAGGAAATCTTTGGCGCCGGACTGCAGGGCCCTGATGCGCAGGGTGGCGTCTTCTTTCTCGGCGGAGACCATGAGTACCGGCAAATACCCGTGGGGATCCACGGCCAAGAACCGCTCCATGACCTGGAAGCCGTTGAGATGCGGCATGTTGAAATCCAAAAGTACCAGGTCCGGGCGGATCTCCTCGTAAATGGCCACGGCCTTGACGGCATCGGTGCTGAAGGAAATGTTCTCGTAACCGGCGTCGGTGAGGATCTTTTTGAGGATCTGGATGTTGAGGATATTGTCGTCGACAATGAGGATGCTGGCGTTGAGCACTTGCTCTTCTGATATCATATCATGTACTCGGGGTCCAGTACCACGGCCTTGACCAGGAGATCGACGATCTTGCGGACCGCGGCCTCCGATCCTTCATTCTCCGGAAGGGCCAGGTCGACATTCTCCGCGTTGAAGCGGTTCTCCCCCACATTAACGACAAAGGTGCGGTTGGGGAAACTCAGGGTCTTGAGCATCTTCAATTCATAATCGTCGATGCCGGTGATGCTGGTGATGAGGATCAGCCCGGCATCGGTCATCAAATGCGCCAATTCTCCTAATTGTACAATCCGCTCATATTTTTCCAAAGTCTTATCTTTAGAATCTTGCGTGGACAGGGTCAGGCGGTTGGAGATCCCTAAAAAGTACACATTCCTCTCCAAGTTGAATAATTGTTCCTCTAATGCCTTGGCAATGCGCTGCTTGCCGGTATCGACCTTGCCGGTGATGACGATGAGCGCGCTCTTATGGCCGTATTTCTGCGCGCGCATGTCGGGGGTAATGTGCGAGCGTTCCCAGGCGAATTCGCGCTTGGCGATGTGGGTCTTAAGCAGGGTGTCGTTGTCGAAGACCGGCGCCAGGATGATGCCCCCGCCCGCGATCTCGTAATTGTCGACCAGGACGAAGCGCCCGGTGCCGGCGATCTCACCGGCCAGGTCAAAAGCCACCGGTTTCATGGCCTCAAAAACGCACTCTCCCACTTCATGGCGGTCCACATGGTCTTTATGCCCGGAGGCCAGCTCCGCGGCATTGAGCACATGCACGATATCAGAAACGACCACCGGGACCTGCTGGGTGGCGATCTTAAGCTTGTAGGTTTTACCTTTGACCAGGGGCTGTTTGCCCATCCAGAAAACATTGGCCTTGAATTTATTGCTGACCTTGGGCGCCGCTTCGGCGGTCTTGACCATGACCTCGCCGGGGCGGATATAAATTTCCGTGTCCAGGGTAAAGCCAATGGACTGGCCGGCAAAGGCATCGGTGCGTTTGGGGCCGTTGAAATATTCCACCGATTTGATACGGTTCTTCTTGCCCGAGGGCAGGAACACGATCTCATCCCCGGCTTGTGCCCTGCCGGAAGCGACGCGGCCGGCCACGATGCGCCGCTCATCCCCTTCCTCGGTGAACTTATAAATGTCCTGCACCGGCATGCGGAAAGGCTGGTGTTCCGGCGGCGGGGCTTTAACAAAAGCGTCCAGCACCCCTAAAACCGACGGGCCCTTATACCAGGGCATGCGGGCCGAAGCCGAGGCAATATTGTCCCCGTGAAAAGCGGCAACGGGGACAAAGGCCGCGGGTTTAAGGTCGATGTCATGGAGGAATTTGGTGTAATCGGTTTTAATTTGCTCAAACACCTTCTGGTCGTAATCGGCCAGGTCCATTTTGTTGACGCACACCGCGAAATTCCGGATGCCCAAAAAGCGCATCATGTACCCGTGGCGTTTGGAATTTTCCCTGATGCCTTCGTGGGCGTCGATGACCAGCAAAGCCGCCTCCGCCCTCGCCGCTCCGGAGACCATGTTTTTTAAGAACTCGATGTGGCCGGGCGCGTCGATGATGATATAATCGCGTTTGGCGGATTTGAAAAAGGTGCGCGCCGTGTCGATGGTAATGCCCTGGGACTGCTCGTCCTTAAGGGCATCGAGCAAAAAGGCGTATTCAAAGGGTTTGGCATTGCGGGCGCAGGCGGCCTTGACCGCCTCCAGCTTGCCCTCGGGCAAAGAGCCGGTATCGGCCAAAAGCCGGCCCACCAGCGTGCTTTTGCCGTGGTCCACGTGGCCCACAATGACCACATTCATCTGTTCGCGTTCTATCTTTGTAGCCATAGCTTTTAGTTAATCTTCGCTTTTTTTTCTAAATCTTCTATTCTCCGTTTAGCGTCTTTTAAGCTTTCTGTTAAATTTTCTATACGCTCTTGTTTCGACTGAAGATCAAATGATATCCAAACAATTAATAGAAGTGGTATCAATTCTATCCATTGCATCTTAAGTTCTCCTATTTATAATCGCCATTGGTAAAGGTAACGAAACCACTAAGGCCTACTACAATCTACGACACCGATTCTGTCCCGCAGCCCGTAGGGCGTTGCGGGACTGACATTCCAGAAAAGATTGTTACAGGCCGCTCGTGGTTGAGTTGCCTTTGCCAATGGCGGTTTACATGTATCCTTCGCGGCGCAGGGTTTCCAAACCGCCACCGTCTTCCTTGTCCTGGGCGCGGCCGGAACGCTCGGCAATGTTCTTGAACTTGCCTTCACGCAATTCCTTGACGATCTCGGAGACATTTTTCGCGGTCGAATCGACCGGCATGGTGCAGGGATAGCACCCCAGGGAACGGTAACGTTTGCCATTGCCCTGGTCGAAATATAAATGCGTGATGGGTATGCCCTCGCGCTCGATGTATTCCCAGATGTCCAACTCCGTCCAGTCCAGCAAAGGATGGATGCGGATATGGGTGCCCGGCGCGAAATCGGTCTTGAACTGGTTCCACAATTCCGGCGGCTGGTCGCCCACGTCCCAATCGCTGTTGCGGTCGCGCGGGGAAAAATACCGCTCCTTGGAACGGCTGCCTTCCTCGTCGGCGCGCGCGCCCACGATCACCCCGGTATAGGGCTTGGTGTCGGTGTCGATCTCGTATTTACCGGTCTTATGGTTGAGCCGTTTGCGCGGCCAGGTGCCGGCCAGCGTGTTCTTGAGCGCGTCGGTCTTTAAGGCCTTGCAGCAGGCAATGCGGTCGATGGCCCCATCCGGGAACGTATGCTTGGCCTTGAGCGCCTCGGTGTTCTGGCCCACGATCATGTTGAGCTTGAACTTGATCGCCAGCTCATCGCGGTATTTGATCATCTCCGGGATCTTGTAGCTGGTGTCGATATGCACCAGCGGGAACGGCACATGGCCGAAAAAGGCCTTGCGCGCCAGCCACAGCAATACCGTCGAGTCTTTGCCGATGGACCAGAGCATGACCAGCGACTTGAACTCGCGGTAGGCCTCCCGCAAGATATACACGCTCTGGGCTTCCAGCGCGTCCAATTTATCCATAGTCTTCATCACTTACCCCTTACCGCTTATCCCTTCTTTCCCTTCCACTTCAAATTATTATGCAATCCGCATTCCTTCTGCTCCGGCTGCTCCCACCACCAGCGGCCGGCGCGGATGTCCTCACCTTCCTTGACCGCGCGGGTGCAGGGCGCGCAGCCGATGCTGACAAATCCCTGGGCATGCAAAGGACTGACGTCCACATTATGCCCGTCGATATAATCGCGCACCTGCTCCAGCGACCAGTCGATGAGCGGATTGATCTTTATTTTTTGATTGGCCTCGTCCCATTCAAATGCCTGCGCATCCAAACGCGACACAGACTGCGAGCGGCGCAAACCGGTGATCCACGCATCCACATTGGACAACGCCCGGCGCAGGGGTTCGACCTTGCGCACGCCGCAGCACATCTTGCGGTTGTCGACACTTTCATAAAAAAGGTTGATCCCTTTGGCAGCCACCATGTCCTCGACCGCTTTGGTGTCCGGATAAAAAACTTTGAACACCACCTTACTGTATCTTTTTTGGGTTTTGGCTAAGAGGTCATAGGTCTCCTGGAACAAACGGCCGGTGTCCAGGGTAAAGACCTCGATGCCCGGCGCCACGCGGGCGATCATGTCGGTAATGACCTGGTCCTCTTCGCCCAAGCTGCTGGCAAAATTGACCCTGGGACCGAATTCCTCGGTGACGAGCTTGATGATCTGCTCCGGCGCCAGGCCTTTAGCCTTTGCCCTTAGGGCATTTATGTGTTCCTGCGAGTCAGATGTCATATGTGATCGCCTTCCCCTGGCTGCGATGACGGTTGCAAATGGTCTCGAACGTGATCGGGTTCAGGGCCTTGAGCATGGCTGTATCGATCTCCTGCCAGATAATGCCTAAAATGTCCTGTTTGGGACCGCTGGAATCGAAACCGCCGAAATGCCTGATGATATCGATCAGCTTAATCTTTTGCGGCGCGGCCGTCAAATAGTAACCGCCGTTTTTGCCCCGTGAACTGTCCACATAGCCCAGTCCTTTGAGCTCAATGAGAATATGGATCAGGAACTTGGTCGGTATCTTTTGCTTGGCCGCGATGTCCGCGATCTGGCGCGGGACCACATTGGGCCATTGCAGGGACAATTCCAAAAGCGCCCTGCAGGCATATTCTGTTTTTGCCGGTATTTTCATATGTCAAAATCGTAATACGTGACCTGCCGCAAAGAAACGAATACCTGGCCGCGTTTACGCAGATCCAGGGCCTTGAATTCACCCTGGGTGATCTCCGCATGGATCAGGTCCCCATCCTGGGACTTCAGGTCGATCTTCACCACGGCCCCGGCCGGATTGACATGCTCGACCACCGCGGGGATCGAATTTTCATCTTTAGGCTGGTGCGTGATCTCCAGCTGGTGCGGGCGGGTGTAAATATTGGCTCTCTTGCCATCGATGACCCGCTCATGGAAAATATTGACGCTGCCCAGGAAATTCAGGACAAACTTATTGGCCGGGTGATGGTATGTTTCCTCCGGCGTCCCCTTTTGCTCGATGCGCCCCTTGTTCATGACCACGATCTTGTCCGCCACCTCCAGCGCTTCTTCCTGGTCGTGGGTCACGAACAGGCTGGTGATGTGCAGCTGGTCATGGAAACGCCGCAGCCACTGGCGCAATTCCTTGCGCACCTGCGCGTCCAGCGAACCGAACGGCTCATCCAGCAGCAGCACCCTGGGCTCGACCGCCAGAGCGCGCGCCAAAGCGATGCGCTGGCGCTGGCCGCCCGAAAGCTGCCAGGGATACCTTTTGCCCACCCAGTCGAGCTGGATCAAACGCAGCAGTTCATTGACCTTGTCCTTGATCTGCTCTTCCGTGGGCCGTATGCTCTTGGGTTTGACCCTCAAACCAAAAGCGATATTGTCAAAAACACTCATGTGGCGGAACAGCGCGTAGTGCTGGAACACAAAACCCACCCGCCGGTCTTTGGCTTTCTTCTGCTGGATGTCCTCGCCGGCGAAAAACACCTGGCCTTCGTCCGCGGTTTCCAGCCCGGCGATGATACGCAGCAAGGTGGTCTTGCCGGAACCGGATGGTCCCAGCAAAGCGATCAATTCCCCGGTCTCGACTTTAAGGTCGATGTTATCCAGGGCCTTGAAGTCACCAAATATTTTTGTGATGCCTTTGACCTCGATGCTCATGCGCGCGCTCCCCCTTGGACAGCCGCCAACTCGGCCCGGAACTTAAATTCAATGAAAGACTTGATGGCCAGGGTCACCAGCGCCAGGAACGCCAACAGCGACGCGCAGGCAAAAGCCGCGGTGAACTGGTACTCATTGTATAAGATCTCGATATGCAGGGGCAAAGTGTTGGTGAGCCCCCGGATATGGCCGGAAACAACGGACACCGCCCCGAATTCCCCCATGGCGCGGGCATTGCATAAAATGACCCCGTACAAAAGGCCCCATTTGATATTGGGCAGCGTGACGTGCCAGAAGGTCTTCCAGCCGTCGGCGCCTAAAGTAAGCGCGGCTTCCTCTTCCTCATTACCCTGGGTCTTCATGATGGGCACCAATTCCCTGACCACCATCGGGAACGTGACAAAAATGGTGGCTAGAATAATGGCCGGCGGCGCGAACAACACCTGGATATTGTGCTCCTTGAGCCAGGGCCCCAAAGCCCCTTGCGCCCCGAACATCAACACATAGATCAAGCCTGAAATGACCGGCGACACGGACAAGGGCAGGTCAATAAGGGTCAGCAGCAGGTTCTTGCCGTGAAAATCGAACTTGGCAATGGCCCATGAGGCCGCGATGCCGAAAACCATGTTCAAAGGCACCGCAATGGCCGCGGTCAGCAGGGTCAAACGGATGGCGGCAACGGCATTGGGGTCGCTGAAGGATTGAAAATAAACCGCCAACCCCTTATTGAGCGCTGTCGAAAACACCACAACCAGCGGCAAAATAAGGAAGAACCCGATATAAGCCAGCGCCACCGCTATCAAGACCTTTTTCATATCAGCTCATCCCTATTCGCTTGGAGGCTAAATGCTGGATAAAATTGACCAGCGCCAAAAGTGAGAACGAGATCAACAGCATGACCACCGCGATGGCGGTCGCCCCGGCATAATCATACTGCTCCAGTTTGGTCACGATCAATAAAGGCGCGATCTCGGTCTTGCCCGGCATATTGCCGGCGATGAAAATGACCGAACCGTACTCCCCGATGCACCGGGCGAACGCCAGGCTGAAACCCGTGATCAAGGTCGGCAGCACGACGGGAAAGATCACCCGCGAGAAAGTCTGCCACCGGTTGGCCCCCAGGCTGGCCGCCGCCTCTTCCAGCTCCGCGTCGATATCCTGCAGCACCGGCTCGACCGTGCGCACAATGAACGGCAGGCCGATAAAGATCAAAGCCAAAGTAATGCCCAAACTGTTATACGCCGAGGGTATCCCCATCTTGTACAGATACTGCCCCACCCAGCCGTTGGAGGAATACAGGGAGGCCAGGGCAATGCCCGCCACCGCCGTGGGCAGGGCAAAAGGGAAATCCACCAGCGCGTCGATGATCTTCTTACCAGCGAAATTATACCGGGCCAGCACCCAGGCAATGATGAAGCCGAAGACCACATTGACCAAAGACGCCGCGAAAGCGGTGCCGAAACTCAAACGGTAAGCCGCCAGGGTCCGCGGCGAGGTCACTGCCTGCCAGAACGCATCCCATCCCATGGACGATGTTTTGATAAACAGCATCGACAAGGGAATGAGGACCACTAGGCTCAGGTAAAAGACCGTGTACCCTAAGGTCAGGCGGAATCCCGGCAATGTGGAGCGTTGTTTTAAGATCATAAGAGCCGATTATACCTCAATTATTGCCGTAAATCTGGTCAAAAGTACCTTTATCGGCAAAGTGTTTTTTCTGCGCCTCCTGCCAGCCGCCAAGTTCGCTGATATTGAACAGTTTGACCGGCTGGAACCTGTCTTCATATTTTTTCTTTATGGCATCGAGCCGCGGGCGGTAATAATGCTTAGCGGCTATTTCCTGTCCCTGCTCGCTGTACAGGTACTTCAGGTATTCTTCCGTGACGGAACGCGTACCATGGCGGTCCACATTCTTGTCCACCAATGCCACCGGCGGTTCGGCTAAAATGCTGATGGACGGAATGACGATCGAGAACCTGTCCCTGCCCAATTCATTGACGGCGAGGTAGGCCTCATTCTCCCAGGAGATCAGCACATCGCCCATGCCCCGCTCAACAAAAGTCGTTGTAGAACCCCTGGCCCCGGAATCCAGCACGGGGACATTCCTGTACAAGGCGGCGATGAAATCTTTGGCCTTGTTCTCATCACCATTAAATTTCCTGGAAGCATAACCCCAGGCCGCCAGGTAATTCCAGCGCGCCCCGCCGGAAGTCTTAGGGTTGGGAGTAATGACCGCCATTCCGGGTTTGAGCAGGTCATCCCAGTCTTTGATATTTTTAGGATTACCCTTGCGCACCAGAAATACGATGGTCGACGTATACGGCGAGCTGTTATTAGGTAATTTTTCCTGCCAGTTCTTAGGCAGCAGGCCGCTCTTTTCCGCGATGGCATCAATATCATAGGCCAAAGCCAGGGTCACCACATCGGCGTCCAGCCCGTCGATGACCGCGCGGGCCTGTTTGCCGCTGCCGCCGTGGGACTGGTTGATCGTGACATCATCGCCGGTTTTTTCCTTCCAGTGTTTGGCAAAGGCTTTGTTATAGTCTTCATAAAGCTCCCGGGTCGGATCATAGGAAACATTGAGCAGGGTGACTTGATGTGCAAAGGCATGCCCTGTCAAAATAAAGCCCAAAATGATCGCTGCAATACTTGTAAATATTTGAACGGCCTTCATTGTTCTCTCCTTATTAAAATCTCTGATTAACTTAAATTTTAGACACAACAGGATGGGCAGCAACAGCTGTGGCAAGGGCAACAACAAGAGAAGGATTTAAACATTACTAAGTTAATCATGTAAGTAAGTATACCACCCAAAAATATATTGTCAAATAAAATTTAGCTTTGTTCCAGCCTTTCCACGATACGGGCGCTTCCCGACGGCATAGGGTATTTGTGGGTGGCTTTTAAACTGGCCCAGGCATGGCGGGCGTCGGCTTGGGGCCACGGGCTGACCCGGCAGGAAAACACCGCCAGGTTGACCCGGAATTGGGTATAAAAATGCCTCACATCGAACAAATGCTTGGAAGACCGCAGGGTGACCCCCAGCTCTTCTTTGAGTTCCCGCGCCAGGGCCTGTTGTCTGCTTTCCCCCGCCGCGACCTTGCCGCCCGGGAATTCCCACAGGTCAGCCAGCAAACCGGTAGGCGGCCGCTTTTGGATAAAATACTTCCCCCTGTTCTCTATAATGGCAATGGCGGCGCTGATGTCTTTGATGACCCGCTTCTTGGGGACAGGGACGATCTCCTGCTTGCCCAGTTTATAGGCCCGGCAGAACTTTCTCACCGGGCATAAAATGCACAGCGGTTCTTTGCTGCGGCAGACCACGGCCCCCAGCTCCATAAGCGCCTGGTTGAAATCCCCGGCCTTCTTCCGCGGCAGGACCTTGCCTAAAAATCCGGCCACTGTTTTGTCCTGGGCAGTTGTGGCGTGCCCGGGTAAAGCCAATAAACGCATGACCACCCGCCGGACATTGGCATCGATGATCGTCAGCGGCAGGTCATAGGCGATGCTCAACACCGCGCCCGTTGAATACGGACCGAATCCTGGCAGGGCCCGCACCAGCGCGGGATCAGCGGGCAAAACGCCTTTGTGTTCCTGCACCACGGTTTGCGCGGCTTTGTGCAAATTGCGGGCCCGGGCATAATATCCCAGCCCCTGCCAGGTCTTGAGCACATGCGCGATGTCCGCCGACGCCAAATGGCGGACCGTGGGGTAAGACCGGAACCAGCGTTCGTAATACGGGATGACCGCGTTAACGGTGGTCTGTTGCAGCATGATCTCGGAAACCCAAATCTTGTAGGGGTCTTTGGTACGGCGCCAGGGAAGGTCGCGTTTATGTTGGTTGTACCAGGCCAGGAGCGCTGGCGAGAAGGTTCTAGCCATGCTTGAGAAGGTCGATGAACAGTTCGGCGATGCGGCCATGCTGGCCCACCGGAGCGCTGATGGAAAAATGCACCTGCGGGTATTTCCTGGCCGCGGCAGCGACGATGTCCGGGATGTCATTATTGACATGCCGGCCGGAATTGAGAAAATTCAAAAGCACCGTGACCTTTGTGGCGCCCTGGGCCACACAGCGGTCAATGCCTTCAGGAATACCGGGCGATTCGATCTCCAGAAAGGCGTATTCAAAAACAGGGACGCCGGTGCGTTCTTTAAGATATTTGACCAGGGTCCGCACTTCTTCCTTGCTCTTGGATGAGCGGCTGCCGTGGCTTATCAAAAGAACGGAATCCATTTAAATGACCACCTTTAAAGGATACGCCGAAGGCCGCACATGGATGCTGGCACCGAAAGAGAACGGCAGGCAGACGTGCGAACCGTCGACAAAAACCACCCCTTCGCGGATGAGCGATAATACGGTTATTTTCCGCCCCGGTTTAAGCACTCCCCCGGTCAGGCGGTATTTCTTCCCATGGCCGCGGTAGAGCTCGCGTGGTTTGTACTGGATGCCTTTGCTTTCCAGCGGCAGGAGCTTCCCGCCGGCGGAATAAATGCCGCCGGAAGAACCCGCGGACGTCGATATCCACACGCCCGATGATTTCTGTTCTTCCCTGACACGGCCCACGGTCAGGTAATAGCGGCTCAGGGCCGCGGGATTTTGGTGGCAGATCAAAAGGTCATTGACCGCATCCATCGGCTGCGTACCGTCGTCGAAAGACAGGGAGATGCGGGCCAGCTTGCGGGTTTTGGCCTCGCCTTTGAGCACTTTATCCAACATGCCCTTGAAATTGCCGACGGTGCCGCTGCAGAAACGGCCGACGCTCCAGGCCGGGTCGGAATTGATCCCCCAGATGACCTGGCGCTTCAAATGCCGGGCCGCTTCCAGGAACGTGCCGTCCCCGCCCACGGTGATGACCAGGTCATATTTGCCGTAATCCGGCGATGAGCCGCGGCAGAATTTGGCGTATTTGAGTTTGCGGTGTTTGAGCGCCGCCTCGACGCGGGACAGGGTCCGGAAGTGGTTCTCGTGGGTCTTGCGGAAACGCTTGAGCTGTTGGGAATTGAAAAGCCCCTGCAACCGGGCCATGTGCCTGCGGTCGCTTAAAAAATAACTGGCATAGGTGCTGTTCTTATAAAGGATGAGGATGTTCATTTCTCGAAGCGCACACGGGAACCAAGGTCCTTGAAGGAATGGAACACGGCATCGGCCTGGTGTAAATATGTTTTAGGCAGGGAGGTTTCGATCCCAAGGCAGCGGATGCCCGCGGCCTTGGCGGAACGGATGCCGAAAGGCGCGTTCTCAATGACCACGGCCTTCCCCGGCGCCACCCCCATCTTTCTTAAAGCGGTCAGGTACGGCTCCGGATGGGGTTTGCCGTTCTGCACCTCACAACCGCACACCGTCACATCGAACAGGCCCAATAATTGCGGCGGCAAAAGCTGTACCGCTTCGTGGCGGGACGTGCCGGTCACCAAAGCCAGTTTAAAACCCCGGCCGCGCAGGCGGCGCAGGAAAGACCTTGAGCCTGTGATAAAACGCCGGCGGAAGACCCGTTTAAAACGCTGTTCTTTTTCTTTCAAAAGCGCGCGGGCATGCTCTTCACGGTACGGCCTGCCGTGTTCGGTAAAGATCTCGCGCACGCTGTCGATACCCTTCTGGCCTTCGCGCTTATACACATCCTCATGGGAAACATCGATGCCTTCGCGGCGGAACAGTTCCTTCCACACCCGGAAATGGCAAGGCATGGTGTCGGTGATGACCCCGTCCATGTCGAAAATAACGGCATGGGTCTTGACACGCATGCGTCCCTGCCCCTTACATGTGTTTGTTGGCTTCCTGCTGGCGGCGGAGTTCTTTGAGCTGTTTGTCCCGTTCGTCGACGGTCTCTTTGAATTCTTTATCACGGGCTTTCTGTTCATCCTTTACGCGCTTTTCAATGGCCTTAAGTCTTTTTAACCGGTCCTTTTCTTTTTGCTTGTCTTCTTTTTTCTCAGCGGCAGCCACTTTCTCTATTTCTTTTTCTTTTTTCGCTTTGGCGGCGGCGAGTTTTTTGTCCTTGTCCAGGTCCACATACCACTTTTCCAGGAACGCCTTGCGCTGGGCCATGGTCGACTGCTTCCAATCAAGGCCGGTGGTTTTCTGGAATTTATAACGCACCACAAAGTCAGCCTTGGTCAGGTCCTTGCCGTGGTTGGCTTCCAAATTGACCTTGGCATAGGCCCCGGCAGGGGCAACCAGCAGAGCAAAAACGATGACCCATGCGCGTATAAGTCTATTCATACTATAAGTATAGCATTTTTTAGCCGAATTCAAGGTCCTTAAAACGGTACCCGATACCCCGCACGGTTTCCACATAATCCTGGCCTGCCCCCAGTTTCTTGCGCAGGCCCCGCACATGCACGTCCACAGCGCGGTCAATGATGAACTTGCCCTCTTTCCAGACATTGTCCAGGATCTGTTCGCGCGTATAGACGCGGCCGGGACTGCGGGTGAGGAACTCCAGGATATCGAATTCGATGGCGGTCAGGGCCACGGGCTTACCGCGGAAAGTCACTTTATGCTTGGGCAGGTCTATGGCCAGCTGTCCGTAGGTTCGTTGGTTTTGGGCAGGGGCGGCCTCGGCCCTGCTTAAGCGGCGCATAATGACCTTAACACGGGCAACCAGCACCTTGGGGCTGAAGGGCTTGGTGATATAGTCCTCCGCTCCCATCTGCAGGCCCACGATCACGTCCGCCTCTTCGCTTTTGGCCGTGAGCATGACCACCGGGATGCCCTTGAGGTCATCATCGGCTTTTAACTGGCGGCAAATATCCAGCCCGTCGGTTTCCGGCAGCATCAAGTCCAGAAGAATGAGGTCGGGACCTATTTTGGCGGCATATTCCAGGGCCTGGCCGCCGTTAAAGACAGCGGATACCTGATAGCCCTCACGCTCAAGGTTATAACGGATCAGCTCGCTGATATCACGGTCGTCTTCCACGACCAGGATGCGTTTTTGAGCCATGCCCTATTTTGACCTCTTTTTTCCGGAACGCAAAATCTTTTTTAACTTCGGCCAATGGTCTTCATTGACGATGTAGCTCACACACCGGCCGGAACCGCAGCGGCAGGGATGGTCCGCGTATCCTTCCAGGTCATAGCCATAGTTGTAAAAAAGCTCTTCGTTCTTGCGGATATCGCGTTTGGCAATGACCCAGATGCGGCCCCGGATGATGTCCACTTCGCAGTTGGGATCACAGGAATGGTTGATGTATTTGGCGGTATTGTAATGGACGTGACCGTCGATGTCGTATTTTGTGTTGAGCTCGAAAATATACACCGCCCCCCGCTGATGGTGCTGGCGGGCATACTCGACGAGTTTGGGGCCGCGGCGTTCAGCCTCGGCCTTGGTGATCTTCTCACCCACATATTCGATGATGCGAGCTCCCGCCGGGATGTCCATCCCGGCAAAGATCCCGTAGCCGTGGATGGAGGAGCGCTTTTTGACGATATATTTATTCGCGGCCATAATTGCGCAATGCCGACAGCAGGCGATCGATGTCTTGTGCTGTATTGTAAATGTGCGGGGCGACGCGCAGCTTGCCTTTCCATAATGCCCCATGCAAACCCTGCTCTTTCAAATATCCAAATACCTGTTCATTGCGCGCCCTGTCTTTGTGGGAGAATACCACGATGTTTGTCCTGCCAGACCTGGATGAGGGGCTTATGAGCTCAAATTGTTTATCCAGTCCGTCCACGATGCGGTCGACCAGGTCCCTGTTGTGCCGGCCGACTTCCTCCATGCCGGCATCCAGCAAATATTCGATGGAGGCGCGCCACGGCACAAAATTGAAGAAATTGGCCGTGGCAAAAACATCATAACGCCGCGCCGAAGTGTCTTCTTTAAGGGTCAATTCTTCCGTCGAGGCCAGGGTATTCTCGTCCATCAGGGAGATCCAGTAGGCCTGCGGGTAATCCAGCTTCCGACGCACATCGTTTTTGATCCAGCAAAAACCTGTCCCGTACGGGCCCAATAACCATTTATAACCGGCGCATACCACGGCATCCACCGGCAAAGAAGCGATATCCACTTCGAAGGCGCCGATGGCCTGGGACATGTTGACGATAAAAACAATGCCCTTGGCCCGGCACAGCTCCCCCATGGCGGCAATGTCCAGGCGCCAGCCGCTGAAGGTATGCACGTACGGCAGGCAGACCGCCTTTGTTTTGGAGGTCAATGCCTCCTGCAGTTCCTGTAGGGTCAGCGCTTCGCCCTTGGGCTTGACCTGGTGGACCACAACGCCTTTTTCTTTAAATGCAGCCAGGGCAGGATGTCGCTGGGGAAATCGTTCTGCATCAGCAGTACTTCGTCGCCGGAGTTCAAGCCCAGGCCATTGGCCAGCACATGCACACCATAGGTGGCGCTGTTGCCTAAAATGACCTCATCGGAGGGCACATGGACCAGCCGGCCAATGGCTTTCTTTAATTCCAGCGGCACCTGCTGGAATTTGGGGATGGTCAAAAGCCGCGGGGACAATTTCCAACCGACGGCTTCCTGCAGGGCGGCCGCGGCGGTTTTGGGAATGGGGCCTTCGCTGGCGGCATTGAGCCACGCCTGGCCCGGCTCTATGGCAAAATCTTTGGAATGGTCACGCATATTTGGGGACCTTGCCGCGCACGGACTTAAAGAACAACTTGTCCTTGGGGTGGGTCAGGAGCTCTTCCACATCGTCGACATGGACCCAGCGGGCCTCGGGGTGGTTGGGATCAGTGGGGCGCAGTTTGCCTTCATCCGTCGTGAACAGGAACATATGGATGAGCTTGAGTTCACCGGTGTCTTCTTTGGCATCCCCCAGCCCGATCTTGTAACGGCTGTAGGACCCAAGCTCCCTGATGAATGTCAGGCGCCGCACCCCTGATTCTTCCGTGATCTCACGGATGGCGGCGGCCAGCTTGCTTTCACCCGGTTCGATGTGGCCTTTGGGCAAAGACCAGGAATTGCCGCGCTGGTTGACCACCAGCACCCGCCCTATTTTATTGACCACCACACCGCCGGCGGATTCAGTCCTGACTCTCGCCTTGTTTACCATAAAATTTCTCCCCGATCTCAATGCGCTCGGCACCTCTGTCCAGCCGGTGCACATTGGTGTCCCTCAATGAATACACACAGCCGCAATATTCCTGCTGGTAAAACCCTTCGCGCTTGGAGATCTCGTACATGCGCGCCGATCCGCCTTTTTTGCGCCAGTTATACGTCCAGTAGGCCATCCCCTCATAGCGGCCGGCGGCCCGCACCCCGCAGCCGTTGATCTGCTCCATGTCCTTCCAGCGCGACAGCCCCAGCGACGAAGTGATGACCTTGAAGCCGTGCTCATGCGCGTACAGGGCGGTGCGCTCGAAACGCATGTCAAAACACACCGTGCAGCGCTGTCCGCGTTCAGGCTTGAACTCCAGGCCTTTGACGCGGCCGAACCAGTTGGAAGTGTCATAGTCCGCGTCCACGAAGGGAATGTTCATTTTTTGCGCGAAGCGGATGTTCTCGTTCTTGCGGATCTCGTATTCACGGCGGGGATGGATGTTGGGATTATAGAAAAATATGGTCAATTCGATGCCGGAGGCCGCCATGGCCTCCATCAGCTCTCCCGAGCAGGGAGCGCAGCAGGAGTGCAGGAGCACTTTATGTTCGCCGTTGGGGTGCTGGAGTTTGTCGCGCATGTGCTTTCATGAAAAAACCCTTACGAAAGGACGTCGCAAGGGTTTTCTCACTGTTCTATAGAAGATGCTTATACCTTCACTACATTGACGGCTTGTTCTCCCTTGGGGCCCTGCTGGATGTCGAATTCGACAGCCTGGCCTTCTTCCAAGGTCCTGTACCCTTCCGTCTTGATAGCGGTGTGGTGTACGAAAACATCTTTACCGTCCTCGGGGGTGATAAAACCATAACCTTTTTGATTGTTAAACCATTTGACTTTGCCTTTTGCCATTCTTTGCTTCCTCCTTCTTTGGTACCTTTTAGTACAACTTCTCCGTCTGACTAAAAGTATGCCCTAGTTTTGAGGGGCTGTCAAATATTTTGAATGGCTTATTGGGCCGTGGTCGCCGCTGTCGGGTTGCTCACTTCGCCCGGCTTGTTCAGGTAGGCGGAAAGGGCCTTCCAGGTCTTGGCGCCCACTTTGCCGTCGGCTTTCAGCCCGTTCTGGGACTGGAAAGCCTCGATGGCTTTCTTGGTCTTGGGGCCGATGGTGCCGTCGACCTTGCCGTCATAGAGCCCGGCGTTCTTCAATGCCTGCTGGATCTCTTTGGCGGTTGGTTTCTCGGTAGAGGCAGCGCCGGTCCCTTCAACGGCCGCGACGGCTTGGGTGGCGTCCGCGTTCTCAACGACCACGGGCACGCTTTCCTGTCCGCCGGCTTCCGTCACAGAAACGACATTTTCCGAAACAACGCCGTTAAGGCCTTCCATGGAGGCCGATTCCTCCTGTTTTTTCTTGTTGCACCCGATCAAAGATGTTGCCGCGAACACGACTGCCACGAACAGAACGAATCTTTTCATACATGCCCCTCTGGTTATGATGGTTGGAAAATATTGGGAGGACATCCTCTTATTTATTATCTTAATGCCATTTGCTTTGATGTCAACAATGCTGTTGCAAAATTTTCCTGAAAATTTAAACGTCAATATAATCCAAATTCTTCCCGTGGGTCTCGGCCAGGCCCATCAGGGCCAGGAACGCCACCACGACGCAAAAAGCGGCGACCATCCCTGCCGCCGGGATGGTGCCGTAGAGGCCCTTCAAAGACTGGAAGCTCAAGGTCAGCGGCACCACGGCCCCGCGCACAAAATTGGGCACGGTGGTCGCCACGGTCGACCGGATGTTGGTGCCGAACTGCTCCGCGGCCACGGTCACGAACACCGCCCAGTACCCGCTGGCAAACCCCAATGCCCCGCATACCGTATAAAAAAATCCTGTCGAAGGCGCGTGGGCGGACAAATAAACGTACATGAAAACGGCATTGAGCAGCATAAACAGCGCCAGGACTTTCTTGCGGCTGCCCATGACCTGCGACAAACACCCGCTGGCCAGGCCCCCTAAAGACAATCCAATGTAGGCGAACATCACGGCTTTGCCCGCGACCGGGGCCTCGGCCATGCCCATGGCCTTGCCCAGTTCCGGCGCGAAGGTGACCAGCACGCCCACCACGAACCACAGCGGCACACCGATCAGGATGCAGCGCAGGTATTTTAAAATATTCGATCCGGAAGAAAAGATCAGCGACAAACTTCCCCGCCGAACCTTGTCCGCGCGCATCTTATGGAACAGGCCGGACTCGCTGGCTTTGATGCGCATCAGTAAAAGCGCGATCCCCATGCCGCCGCCGACAAAGTAAGCCGTGCGCCAGTCGAACACGTCCCCCACCAGCGCCGCCACAATGGCCCCGAGAATGCCGACGGTCGCCACGATGGTCGTGCCATACGCGCGGGTCTCTTTGGGCATGGATTCGCTGACCAAAGTGATGCCCGCGCCCAGCTCACCGGCCAGACCGATGCCGGCCACAAAACGTAAAATGGCGTAGGTCTCGACCGAATGGACGAACCCGTTGGCGATATTGGCAATGGAATAAAGGAAGATGGAACCCAGCAGGACGGAAAGGCGGCCGCGTTTGTCGCCGAGCATGCCCCAGAGGATGCCCCCCAGGAGCATGCCCCCCATCTGCATATTGAGCAGCAATACGCCCTGGGAGAGCAGCTGCTCGTCAGGCACGCCGATGGCTTTGAGGCTTTTGACACGGACAATGCTAAAGAGGATCAGATCGTAAATATCAACGAAATATCCCAGTGCCGCGAGAAGGACGGAAGCGCCGATAGTGTTTATCCTTTAGAAGATGGACGATGCGCGCTCAACGATCTTATCCATGAGCTTCTGCTCCGCCGCTTTATCGCCGGAAGCGCCCACGCGCACATCCACACGGGAAGCCTGGTCGGTCACACGGCGGACATCCACCCAGATGGTCTTGCCATCCGTGTAATTACCCATGATCTGGGCCACGGTTTCCGACTTGGTTTCCTTGGTAATGGGAAGATCGAGCGACTTGAACGCGTCCTTGACGGCATTGACCGTGCGGTCATAAGGCTTGTTGATCTCCTGGGTCAGCTTGCCGGAAAGCCAGACCGCGGTACCGGTACCGCCCGCGACACCCGCCAGCAAAGCAAAACACCCGGACAATCCAAAAGATAAAAATACCAGGGAAACCGCAAATATCACGTTCTTGAACATCCCGGATCTCCTTATTTAATAAAAAATCCCTTCAGGAAACCATGAAGGGATCTTTTATGCTGTATTCGAAACTAAGTTTAGACAGACGCGCCATGACCAAGGACCAGTTGCTCCGCTCTCAGCCAATCATCCATGTCATTGCCTTGCGTGTAACCGCGTTGAGCATAGATCTCATAAGCTTTCAGGCGGATAGCGTCCTGAAGCTGCTCCTGGTTCCATTGCTGCTTGGCAGGGGTCTTTTGGGACTCCGAGTCCTGCTTGGCAATAGCTTTTGAAACAGATTTCCTGCCGGGTTTATTGATCCTCATAATAACCTCCTGGTTTAAGGAAATTATTATATTACCTTTAGGAAACCTGTCAAGCGCCCTAAATCAGGCGGCTTATTTCTTCAGCTTGTCAAAAAACCCGCCAATGGAACGGCCGGCCAGGTCCTTGCAGCCTAAACCCACCGCGATGGCAAAGCCCAACCCGATGGACGCCAGGATGATGGTGATGGTCAGGTCAATGATCCTGGAACCGATCTGCAGCTGGTCCAGGGCGATGGCGATGGTAAAGACCATGACCACGACCTGCGCGGAGTTGCTGAACAAATTCGCCTGGGCGATACCGGTGTTGATGGTGGCGGTCCGGACGATGTTCTTGAGCAGCATGGCAACGAACATACCAACGATCAGGATGAAGATGGCCGTGATGATGTTCGGGACATACAGCACGACTTTTTGCAGCAGGTCAGCGGCAATGCTCAAGCCAACGGCATTGAGGGCGACCACGAAGGTGATAAGCAAGGCCAACCAATAGCAGATGTCTCCGATCAATTCAGCAAGCAGGTAATTGCTGCCGCCCTTGGCCAGGACAGCTTCCAGCCCGATCTTGTGGGAGAGGTCATCGACCTTGAGTGCCTTCAATAACCGGGTCACGGCGGCCTTGATGACGGCGGAAATGATCCAGCCGATGATGAGGATGACCACTACGAGGAGGACGCTGGTGACGAACTGACTGACCTGGGCGAGAATGACTTTTGCGGGGACTACAACCATCGTTTGCAAACTATCCATTGCCTGTCTCCTTTTTTAACCTACTCTGGTTATTAGTACCGCCTTTGGCCTTCATCGGCCAAAAGCGTCATAAAACAGGTAATGTCTATGTAACTGTCTGTATTTTAACACCCCCCATACCCTGTACAAGAGTTTTGATAACTATTTTTAAGCGTTAAGTTTTCTTAACAAAGCGGTTACGGACGAGCCCAAACCCTCTATCGCCGCCTGCTGTTTGGCGTCTTTCAGGCTGCCATCCGCGTTGAAGGCCTCATTGGCTTTGGAAACCGCCACTTGTTGTGGGATAAGCAGGACTCCCAGGTGGGACAGGATGGCGCGCACGTGGACCAAGCCCCTTAAACCGCCCAAAGCGCCCGGGGAAGCGCTCATCAAGGCGCCTGCCTTATTAGTGAAGCCAGCCAGGCTCGGCTCATTGGCCGCCGGCCGGGAAACCCAGTCAATGGTGTTCTTTAAAACACCGGTAATGGAGCTGTTGTATTCAGGGCAGGAGACCAGAAAGCCGTGGTGGGCAATGAATAAGTCCTTGAGCTTCCTGGCATTGGCCGGCACTCCCTGTTTTTCCACATCCTCATCGAAAACCGGCAAAGGATAATCCTTAAGGTCAATGACGCTTACCTCCGCCCCGGCCGCCTGCGCGCCTTTGGCCGCGATCTTGACCAGCTTCTTATTAAAAGAATCCTGCCTTAAGCTGCCCGCGAAAGCCAATATCTTAGGTGTGTATGCCATCAATTCTCTCCCTGCGCCGTCATGGTCCCTTCTTTTGTAGGTTTGCCCTTGAGTATCCACTCAAAGATAACGCCGATGACCGCCCCGGCCAGCGGCCCGGCAATATATACCCATGTCATTTGGAGGTCGCCGCGCAGGACGTCGGGGGCCAGGGACCGTATGGGGTTCATGGACGCGCCGCTGACCGGGGATGCCCACAGGCCGGCCAGGGCAATATACCCGCCCACGGCAATGGCGCCGTTATGGCCTATGTTGCGCGCCCCTGAAGCCGTACCCAGAATGACATTCACCAGGCCGGCGCTCAAAAGTATTTCCATGATCAGGGTTTGGATGTCCCCGATGTTCTCCCCGGGCATGGTCGCGCCCAGGTCGCCGCTTGGCCCCAACAAGGCGCGTAAAAGCAAAACCGCGGCAAAACCGCCGGCCGCTTGCGCGGCCCAATAGCCCGGCACTTTATACCAGGGAAAATTGCGCCGCAGGGCAAAAGCGAACGTGACCGCGGGATTGACATGGGCCCCGCTGACCGAGCCCATAAAATAAATGATGGACATGACCATCAGGCCGGGCGCGATCATGATAAAAGCGTGGGGAATGTCACCCCCGCTCCTGAACACCATCTCCCCGCCAGCCGCCACCGCCACCAGCAGGAACGTGCCCCAGGCTTCGGCGAAAATACGGCGCCATTCCCCGGCCGGGTCTAAAAAATGCTCCAGTTCTTTCTTTTCTTTAGCGGGGTTCATCATATTCACCTCACCAGTTCTTTGCGCATCGCCTGCAATTGCCTGCGGCGCTGCGGCGTCAACTTTGGATAGGACATCTTAAGGCCTTTAAGGGTGTCGATAATGGCCTGGGAAATGATCATTTGCGCATTCTCTTTATCATCCGCGGGAACGATGTACCAGGGCGCGCGGGCTGTGCTGGTCGCGGCCAGGGCATCTTCGTAGGCGCCCATGTATTTCTTCCAGAGTTTTCGCTCCTGGAGGTCATCGGCGCTGAATTTCCAGTTCTTTTGGGGGTCATCGATGCGCTTTAAGAAACGCCGGCGCTGTTCTTCCTTTGAAATGTGCAGGAAGAATTTGACGATGCGCGTGCCGTTGATCCAGAGATGCTTCTCCAGGTCCATGATGGAGCGATACCTGTGCCGCCAGATGTTCCTGTCCTTGAACGCCTCCTCCGGCATTCCTTCCGCGTGCAGGATCTCCGGGTGGACGCGCACGATCAGCACTTCCTCATAATAAGAGCGGTTGAAGATGCCGATGCGCCCGCGTTCGGGAAGATCGCGGGTGGTACGCCAGAGAAAATCATGTTCCAGCTCCTGGGGGCTGGGATGCTTGAAACTGAACACCTGGCAGCCTTGGGGATTGACGCCGGACATCACGTGCTTGATGACGCTGTCCTTGCCCGCGGCATCCATGGCCTGGAAGATCAACAGCAACGAATAACGGTTATGGGCGTACAGCACATCCTGCAGGGACCTTAATTGCTCCAGGTGGTCCTCCCGCGATCGGCGGTATTCTTCCTTGGACCCGTAAAAAGGCTTGATGAACGTCGGCCGTTTCTTCAGGTCGACCTTCCTTCCTTCTTTGACAAGAAAATCGCGGGGATCGAGTTTCATCATTTATTCCAGGGTCGCAATGCCTATGGAATCGGTTTCGCCCGGGCGGTCGGAAAGGCGGCGCTGGGTGATAATGACGGTGTCACCCTTTTTGGCCAGGCCGGACCTGCGCAGGGCCCTTAATAGAACATAGGCGCGCTCCCTGATCTTTTTCTTGACCAGGAACGGGTATACCCCGTAGGAAAAAGACAGGAACCCGCAGGTTTCCCGGCGGGTGCTATAGGCCAGTATCCAGCATGGCGGTTTGAACCGGCAGATGCGCCGGGCCGTGCTGCCGCTGGTCGTCGGGGTCAGGACATACCGGGCTTTTAATTTCTCCACGGCCCTGACCACGTTCAATGAAATGACGTCCGTAATGTTCAGGTTCCCCTCCGCCACCATCCTCTGGGTCTGGCGGGCCTCATCATTGGGCACGCCCCCGGCCTCGCGCTGGCGCTCCGTGGCGGCGGCGATCTGGGCCATGATCTTGACGGTATCGACGGGATATTCCCCGATGGCGGTCTCTTCGGAGAGCATGACCGCGTCCGTGCCGTCCAAAATGGCATTGGCCACGTCATTGACCTCCGCGCGGGTCGGGCGTATGTTCTCCAGCATGGATTCCAGCATCTGGGTGGCGGTGATGACCGGCCTACCCATGGCATTGGCTTTGGCGATCAGCCGTTTCTGGATGGCCGGCACCTCTTCCAGGGGGATCTCGACGCCCAGGTCCCCGCGCGCCACCATAATGCCATCCGCTTCCTTTAATATCTCATCGAAGTTCTCGATGGCTTCCCGGCGTTCGATCTTGGCCACCAGGTAGACCACCTTGCCCCTTTTTTTGGCGAACTCCCTGACCTTGGTGATATCGGAGGCCTTTTCCACGAATGACAGGCCGAAAGTGGTCACGCCATGGCGCAAACCGAAATCCACGCACTCAAGGTCCCGGCGGGTGATGCGCTCGATGAACAGCTTGGCCCCGGGCAAATTGATCCCTTTATGGGAAAGCAAATTACCGCCGATAATGACCTTGCATAATACATCTTTGCCGGAAACCCTTTGGACCTTGAGCTGGATAAACCCGTCGTTGAGGTAAATGATGCTGCCTTTGGACGCGCTTTTGGCCAGGCCTTTGTAATCGACCGGGATCACGGAAGCCGTGCCCGGCGCCTTTTGGGTGGTCAGGCGCACCTTTTGCCCGGCTTTGAGCAGGACCGAACCGGTTTTAAGCTTGCCGATGCGCATTTTCGTGCCGGGCAGGTCGATGATGATATTGACCGGCAACCCCAGGTCATCGGCGATCTTATTGATATTGCGGATGTCTTTCTGGTGCCCGGAAAAGTCCCCGTGGGAAAAATTGAGCCGGGCCACGTTCATCCCGCTCTTGATCATGGCCTGGAGTTTGGCCGGCGAGCGCGAAGCCGGGCCGATGGTGCAAACGATCTTGGTCTTATGTGAGGGAAGTTTCATTTAAGATAGTAGGACTTAGCTGGTTTAAAGGAAGTGTCGAATTCATATACTAAAGGTACGCCGGTGGGGATCTCCAGCTTGACGACCTTCTCATCGGGAATGTGGTCGAGGTGCTTGACCAAAGCGCGCAGGCTGTTGCCGTGGGCGGCGATCAGGATGCGTTTGTCCTGGCGTAAAACAGGCTCGATGGTGCCGGTCCAGTACGGCAAGAACCTTTCCATCGTATCTTTCAGGCTTTCGGTTAAGGGGACCTCGCTTTCTTTGAGGTCTTTGTAGCGCGGGTCGCGTCCGGCAAAACGTTCATCGCCCTTGTTCAAGGACGGCGGGGCTACGTCATAGCTCCTTCTCCATATGGCCACCTGCTCTTCACTGAATTTCTTGGCGGTCTCGGCTTTGTTGAGCCCCTGCAATGCACCGTAATGGCGCTCGTTGAGCCGCCATGAATTGGCAACCGGGATCCACATCAGGTCCATTTCATCGAGCACGATCCACAATGTCCGAATGGCCCTTTTGAGCACCGAGGTAAAAGCAATGTCGAAGGTAAAGCCCTGCTTTTTAAGGATGGTCCCGGCAGCTTTGGCCTCGGCTATGCCCTTCTCGGAGAGGTCAATGTCGGTCCAGCCGGTAAACCGGTTTTCCTTGTTCCAAATGCTTTCACCGTGCCTTAACAGCACCAATTGGAGCATGCCGATCCTATCTGGTCGCCTGCATCGCTTCGATGACCCGCTGGCTTACCCCGCGCGACTGCAAATAACGCACATCATCGTTGGTCAAGGCATAGCTGGAATGGGTCGTCCTGATCCTGGATATGATCTCGTCCCCGCTCAAGCCCTGCGCGGTCCAATCCACGATCTGCTGGATCGTGACCTGCGAAATGGGCTGTCCCGCGGGCGTTCCCTGCCCGGCCTGTTTCTTCTCCATCTGGGAACCCACTATCGCGCCCCCGGCCGCGCCTGCCGCGCCGCCGATCAAAGCGCCGGCGACAGGATTGCCGCTCTGATACCCAACGATACCGCCGGCCGTGGCCCCCAAAAGGCCGCCGATGCCCGCGCCTTCCCCTATTTTCGTTTTGTTCTCCGCGCAGCCGGCAATGACCAACATGGATGCGATGGTAATGAATAAATACTTGTTCATGGGTTCCCCTCCTGATTAATGAGTGTTGCTTATTTTACCATCCTTTAACGAAAAACTGAAAATAAAGGTGACCGCCAGGCCGATCACACAGCCGGCCACGACACACACCATGCGTTCGACGGCCGTATGCCAGGTCGCCGGCTGGCCGGCATGGACCGTTACAATGATGAGGGCGGCCAGCGACGTACGGACCGTGCCCATCAATTTCAGCATCGAGCATATCATGATGGTCAGCACTATGCCGGCGCATATCAAAAGAAAGGTCGGTTCGTGTATCAAAAAGATCAATAACCCCGCGGTCGAACCTATGATGTTCGCCCTCATCCGGTCAAAAGCCAGTTTATTGGAATCGGCGGCATCCGGCGCGAGCACCAAAAGAGTGGAGATTATGCTCCAAAAGAACGGATACTGCGGGAAAGAAATATAGAGGATGTAGCCGGCGGACAGGCCGGCGAGGCATTTTAAAACGTAGATAAAAACCGGTGATTTATCCAACCAGCTCGACCTCCCACCGATCATTGACCCAAAGCCCAATGACCTCCTGGGCCGGCCAAAGCGGCTTTAAACGGACAACGGCAGCGGCGATCTCTTGGCGGTGGAGCTTCTCATCGACAGGGTTGCCGCGGCAGTCATGGTGGCCCACGACAAACAGACGGGTGGATTTATTAAGGTTGACGGAAACTTTGATGCTGCGCAGGACCTCGGAGATGTCCTCCTGCTTGGCCAAAACCCTGTCCATTCCCGCCTCCGTGACCACATCCACGAAATCCACAGGGTAATTGGCTTTGATCCAGGTGAGCACCGGCAGTTGGACGCGCCCGTCCATGCAGTTAAGGGAAGTGGCCCGTGTTTCCATTGGCCGTTATTCTACCATAAACTTAACCCCTGTTAAGGGGTTTTGGTGGTATTTGCGCGGGGCGAACCGAGCTTTTTGAGCTTCGTTTCATTTTCGGCCACATTGGTCACCCCTTTTTGGTGACAATTATGACCGGGCGGAGATTAATGCAGTATTAAGAAACCATTAAAAATACATAATCTTCTAAAATGTGACGACCCTATCACTTTCTTTTACAATCTCATACATATCCTTCATCGTTGAAATAGGGCACATCTCCGATCCTTCTTGCTCCCTGGATTTAATACAAGTACCGCAGGCATAGATCTTGCCGGTTGATTTCAAAAATTTATCCGCTTGCTCAATGGTGTTAAATTTATCCGTGCTGACCTTTTGGTACTCGACCCCTTTCCCCATAAAGAACGCCTTCACTTCGTCCTTCTGTCCAAGACAAAAATTCGCATACCGAAGCGCATTCCAGCACGTTTCGGCATCGTTGCTTGAAATGATAACTCCTATTTTCATTTTAAAGCTCCTTTCTCATCACGATCCCGTAATGGTATGGCCTTAAATCATACTGTTGGGGGCCTATAAACCCGGATCCTTCCGCCAACTGGATACACTGTTCGGGTTTTAGTCTTATGTTCATTGAAGGCCCCCGGGGCGTAGAGGGATCGTAGTTCCAGTGCATGATGCCGAGCCTTCCATCGGGTTTGAGGACCCTCCATGCCTCACGAAGCATGATTTCAGGATTATCAATGTGAAGGATATTAAATAGCATGACATAATCAATGCTTCCGGCTTTCAATCCAGTGCCTTCTGCCATGAAATCACGGAGCATGGCATTAACGTTCTTCAATCCTTCCTTTCCTGCTTCTTTTTTAATTGCGGAAACCATCTCCTCTTCAATATCAAAGGCATGGATTGTTCCACGTATAATTTTAGCGGCAGGAATGGTAAAGGTACCGTAACCGCACCCAAACTCCGCGACATCAACAACACGGTCGTCCAGTCCCATGACGGTCAATATTTCCGCAGGATTAAAAAATCCCTCCCACACCTCTTTAGGCGGCATGCCGCTTTCTTTACCCTTCATATTTAACCATAAATTATAAGTGGACGATTTTTTGTAAAACGATTACCCGCTAAATACACTAAAAATTAACCCTGAAATAATCACAAAGATGAACCAACCGGCAACATAAAAATAAGTCGGCCTTCTTCCAATCACTTTCTGCGCCATCATAATCGTAGGGATGCACGTCCCAACAGACCCTAAAAGAAATGTTAAAGCAGGCCCTTGCCCGAAACCGATTTTCATAAGCGCGAGGGTAATCGGAATTTCTTCCCCTTCACAAACATACAAAGGAATGCCGATCAAAGCCGCGCTCAAATAAGCTAAAATCCCGGAAGAGCCGATATATTTTACTACCGCATGCGCAGGGACAAAAGTTGTCAACGCACTGGCAATAAACATGCCGAGAATAAAATATTTCCCCAAATCCTTGGTGATGGTAACAAAACTGTTCCAGAAACCTTTGTTTGCATCTGAAGCAGGCGGGCAAACCGAACAGCAACCCTGGTCTTGGGAGGGCTGAACTGAGCTCATTGCAGGCGCAAATCCCTTAACATTATGACGCTGTAAATGATTAAAAATAATGCCTAACAAAATGGCCCCGGATAATGAAAAAATAATACGGGCAATGGTGAACTTCAAACCGAGCAGACCATAGGTCAATATGATGGTCTGTGGGGCCAGTAAGGCGGAAACCATGATAAAACTGGCGAGGGTCCCCAGACTCGCCCCCTTTTTCTTCAATCCTTCCGCCATTGGTATTGTAGAACAAGCACAACCAGGCAATAAGGACCCCAAAAAAGTCGCATTAATAACCGAGAGAGTTCCCTTATTTAAATACTTCCCTATAAAATCCAGTTTGGTGCAGGAATTTAATAGTGCCGCAAAAATCGTTCCGGCAATAAAGAAAGGGATGACATGAATAGTTAAAGTAAGAAACTCATTTAAAAACCGGATAAACATTTGGTTATTTCATCATCAGATGCCGCAAACCCTGTATCACAACCAACAAACCGATGAGTATTAACACCATGGAACTGGCATAAGGAACTTTACGGGCAAATTCGCCGAATCTTGCAAACTTTTTGGTCGCGTGCTTTACAGAAATGGCGGCGATGGTCCCGACGGTCACTAATGTAACGGCCAATCCTATGCTGAAGCCAAGCACCAGGGCAAAACCCAAGCTGACTTTCTTCAATTGCAGGCATACCAATAATACCGCAAAGGCCGACGGGCATGGCAATAAGCCGCCGGTCAGGCCGAACAAAATGACCTGGCCGGTTGTCACGCGCTGGTTCATCAATCGCTTTTGCATTTCTGCGGCGTGAGCGCGTTCATGGGCATCGCCAAATTCTATATCTCCGACAGGCGCCATCTCCTCATGATGATGGTGATCCCCATGACTATGGGCTTCCTTCTGCGCCTGGCGAGTTCGATAAAGCATCCAACAAGCTATCCCAACGATGACAATGCCTGTAGCCATTTGAAAATAGGGTTCCAATTCTTCCACATTAAAGCTGGATGAATAATGAAGGCCTATAAATGCCAGTATCCAAATAATGGCGGTGTGGGAAAGGGCGGCTGACACACCCAGAAGAAAGGCCTGCCAAACCGTGCCGCGGATCGCCACAATAAAGGCGGTCATCATGGTTTTGCTGTGCCCAGGCTCCAATCCGTGCAATGCGCCTAAAAGAACGGTCATAGGAAAAAATAACCACGCGTTGCCTTGGGCTATATATTCATTGAAGGAAGGCATAATGAGGATTAAATCTTGTCGACGAGTAAATAAAAATGCCGTCTGCAACCTATAAAATATACAGATTTACAGACGGCATTTATAAAAACTCCCCCGCGAGGACTCGAACCTCGGACCCAGTGGTTACACTTAACCCGATATTCCTACCGGAAGTGGACTCTCTCTTTACCGTCGGCTCTACGTTACGGTAGCAGGTGTATAGTCTCTGCACGTTCCCCTTTCGGGGCTTCGCTCAGGATTGCCCCGTCACTGATGACGTCGGGTTTCCCTGAATTAGCCTGCTGTTTCAACCACGGTTTCCCGTAGAAGCTGCGTATGGGTTTCCCCTTGTTCACAGCCACTTGCTCTACCTACTGAGCTACAGGGGAATCAAAGAACGGTTTAAAAGTATGGCTATTATACTGGAAACTCGTCAGAAGTCAACCGTCCGGCGGGAATTGAGCGACATGGCAAGGGTCGACATATCGACGTACTCCACCGCGCTGCCCATGGGGATCCCCAGCCCGATGCGGCTGGTGCGCACACCCGTGGCTTTCAACTCTTTGCCTAAATACAGCGCCGTCATCTCGCCTTCCGCGTCCGGGTCTGTGGCAATGACCACCTCGGTGATGGCCTCGTCCTTAATGCGGCTGATCAACTTGCGGATGTTCAGGTCTTCCGGTCCCCGGCCTTCGGCGGGCGAAATGTTCCCCAACAGAACATAATATAGACCCTTGTAACTGCCGGTGCGTTCGATGGCCAGCAGGTCTTTGGGCGTTTCAACCACACAGATGATCTTGCGGTCGCGGTTTTGGTCCTGGCAGACCAGGCACAGCGGCGTTTCGGTCAAATGGTTGCATTCCTTGCAAAACCGCAAACCTTCCTTGAGCTGGACAATGCTCTGGGCCAAAGCATTGACCTGCGCGTTGTCCTGGCTCAACAGCCAAAAGACCATACGCTCGGCGCTGCGCCGTCCCACGCCGGGCAATTTGCTCAACTGCTCCAATAAATTTTCGATGAGTTTAGGATACATCAATCATTGTGCCATTCTTTGACCACTTCCCCGCCGAAGGTCTCCAAAGCGTTCTTGACCAGCGGCTCTTCTTTTTTCTCCGGGACACCTTCGACGGCCTTGACCACCACAAAAATGTCCGTTCCCAAACGTTCGGTGAGGACTTTTTCGATCAAAACCAGGTTCTCCTTGGCGGCGAGGCATTCCATGGGAAAAACGTGTTCTTTGGTAAAGCCGATGGTCAATTTGCCGTCTTTATACGCATGGGGCATCCCATCCTGCAAATAGGTGGCCAGGGACATTTTCCGCCGGGAAACTTCATGGGTCAAAGCGTTCCATTGATCATGTATTTGCTCGAGTGAAATATTGGACTTTGCCGCAGATTTTGTGACAGGTGTCGCGGCTGGCGTAACAATTGGTGCCGTTGGTTTAGGGACCGGCGCGGACACAACAGGGGCCGGCGGGGCCGCAGGAACATTGCCTGCGCCATAGGTGAGCTTGGCGAACGCCAGCTCCATAGGCATGCGCAGGGTTTCCATGACCCGGGCGGTTTCCTGGGCTTCAATGAACAGGTCGATGGCCTTGAGGATGCCGCCGATGGTGATCTTCTCCGACTGCTGGTGCAGGCGCTGTTTGACCGCGGCCGGATAATCGACCAAATGGCTTAGCGCCGGTCCACCGATCTTGATGATCATCATGTGCCGGAAATGCTCGGTCAAATCCTTACCCAATTGTTTGATGTCCTTGCCCCGCTCAATGACCTGGTTAAAAACATCCAGTGCGCCAGCGCAGTCTTTGGCGATCAGCGCGTCGGTCAAAGAGAATAAAAATTCGGTCTCGACCATGCCCAGCATGGAATACACATCTTTGGGGTCGATGCCCGTCCCTCCCAAAGCGCTCAACTGGTCGAGGATGCTCAACGCGTCGCGCATGCTGCCCTGGGCCGCCTTGGCAATGGCGAATGCCGCGGCCTCGTCCACCTTCAATTTCTCTTTGGCGCAAATTTCCTTGAGAGTACCCATGATGGTTTCAACAGAAATGCGCTTGAAATCAAAACGCTGGCAGCGCGACAGGATGGTCGCCGGTACTTTATTGGATTCGGTGGTGGCAAAAATGAATTTCACATGTTCCGGTGGCTCTTCCAGGGTCTTGAGCAAAGCATTGAAGGCCTCGGAGGTCAGCATGTGGACCTCATCGACGATATAGATCTTAAAGCGCCCGTAAGCCGGGGCGAATTTGACGTTCTCGCGCAGGGTGCGGATCTCATCGATGCCGCGGTTGGATGCGCCGTCGATCTCGATAACGTCGAAACTGTTGCCGCCGGTGATCTCCTTGCAGGCCGAACATTCCCCGCAGGGCTTTAAGGTCGGACCTTTCTGGCAATTGAGAGATTTGGCCAAAATGCGCGCGCAGGACGTCTTACCGACGCCACGGGGGCCGCAGAACAAATACGCGTGGGCAATGCGGCCGGATTCAATGGCCTTTTCCAGGAGCTTGGTGATATGGCCCTGGCCTATGAGGTCGTTAAAAGTCTGGGGACGGTATTTGCGGGCAAGTACGAGGTAAGACATGTTTATCATCCTATCAAATTTATTACCACCGGTAAAGCTGTTTGCGGACAGGATTTTGGGGCTGTTCGGTTTTTTTAGCGGATGGCGCTGATTTGGGGCTGCCGCTGCTTTTGGAAGGTACATCGGCCCGCGGCTTGCTGCGCATGGTCAGGGAAATGCGCTTGCGGGACAGGTCGACTTCCACCACCTTGACCTTGACCTTTTGCTGGACCTTGACCACATCCGCGGCATTTTTGACAAAATGGTCTGATAATTCGCTCACATGCACCAAGCCGTCCTGGTGCACGCCGATATCCACGAAACACCCGAAATTGGTGACATTGGTTACAATGCCGTTGAGTTCCATTCCGGGTTGAAGATCCTCGATGGAAGCTACCCCTTCTTTGAACTGCACGGCCTCGAATTTGGCGCGCGGGTCGCGGCCGGGCTTGGCCAGCTCCTGCTTGATGTCTATCAGGGTCGGGAGGCCCACTGTTTCGCTGGCATATTTGTGCACGTCGATCTTTTGGCGGGCCTGCTCATCGGCCATCAGGTCTTTGACCGAAACACCCGCGTCCTTTGCCATACGCTCGACGATACCGTAACGTTCCGGGTGAACGGCGGAGGCATCCAGGGGGTTTTGCGCGTCGCGTATGCGCAAAAAGCCCGCGGCCTGCTCAAAAGCCTTTGACCCTAACTTCGGCACGCTTTTTAATTCTTCCCGGGACTTGAACGCGCCATGCTCATTGCGGTAGGTCACGACCGCCTGCGCCAACGCCGGGCCCAAACCGGAGACATACATCAATAATTGTTTGCTGGCGGAATTGACCTCCACCCCCACCTGGTTAACGGAACTGATGACCACGTCGTCCAGGCTGTTCTTTAATTTCGCCTGGTCCACATCGTGCTGGTACTGCCCCACACCGATCGATTTGGGGTCGAGCTTGACCAGTTCCGCCAAAGGGTCCTGCAGGCGCCGGCCGATGGAAACCGCACCGCGCACCGTGATGTCATGGTCCGGGAATTCCTCGCGCGCCACATCGGAGGCGGAATAAATGGACGCGCCGCTTTCATTGACCATGACCGTTTGGGCCTTGGGCAGTTTCAGGGAACGCACAAACTGTTCCGTTTCGCGGCCCGCGGTGCCATTGCCGACGGCAATGCATTCGGTATTGAACATTTGGCATAGCTTGTGCAGGGCCTTGGCCGCCTGCTCTTTTTCCGCTTCGCTTTGTGACGTATAAATGACCCCGTGCTGAAGCAATTTCCCCTGCGCGTCCAGACAGACCACCTTGCACCCCGTGCGAAGGCCGGGGTCGATGGCCAGGACATTTTTCTGGCCCAAAGCCGGCGCCATGAGCAACTGGCGTAAATTATCCGCGAACACCCTTATGGCTTCCTCATCCGCCCTTTGCTTGGTGATCAGGCGTATTTCCGTTTCCATGGACAAAGACAAAAGCCGCTTAAAGCCGTCTTCCACCGCCATCTGCACCTGGCCGCTGCAGGCGCTGACCCCTTTGACGAACATTTCATTCAAGATCCCCAAGGCCGCCGCTTCATCGACGAGGACCCGCAGTATCAGGAATTCTTCCTTTTCCCCACGGCGCATGGCCAGCACGCGGTGGGAAGGCGCGGCCTTGACCGGCTCTTCCCATTCATAATAATCCTTGAACTTGATCCCCTCCTGCTCTTTGCCCTTGACCACCCTGGATTCGAATTTTCCCTGGTCCAGATACAGCTCACGCATCCTGGCGCGGGCCGGGGCATCCTCATTGACCCATTCGGCGATGATATCCCGGGCGCCGGCCAAAGCTTCTTCAACGCTGGCCACTTTCTTCTCGGCATCAATGAATTTGGCCGCTTCAGCTTTGGGGTCAACGGTAAGGTCTTGCACGAAGATGATCTGCGCCAGCGGCTCCAATCCTTTTTCCTTGGCAATGGTGGCCCGCGTGCGGCGTTTGGGCTTATACGGCAGGTAAAGGTCTTCCAGCGCCGTCATGGTCCCGGCGGCATTGATCTTTTCTTTCAATTCATCGGTGAGCTTGCCCTGCTTGGCGATGGACTCCAGCACCACGGCCCGGCGCTCGTCCAGTTCAGACAGCTGCTGGAGCCGGTCGCGGATGGCGGTGATGGCCACCTCATCGAGCGAACCGGTATTTTCCTTGCGGTAACGGGCGATGAACGGCACCGTGCCGCCTTCATCCAAAAGCACGGCGACAGCGATGACCTGTTTTTCACGTAAATTTAATTCCTGGGAAACCTGGATGATGTGGGAAGGGTTCATGGGGGCTGAATACCTGCTTAAATTCTATGCGTTTTGCGGGGCTTTGACAAGATTATAATCCCAAAAATATCCTGATATCGTCCATCGGGCGGATGTTGAGGATGATGGGAACAAAACCGGGGGCGTTCTGCAGCTGCTTGAGCATGGCAGGGTCAATGTTCAGTTCGATCTTTTCGCCGTTGTCGCGGACCTGGAGGTCCATTTTCCGGGGATCAAGGTCGATGCCTCCTTTAAGGTCGACGTCCTCCTTGGTAATGCCGAAATTCATATCCGGCGACGGCAGGGACCTGGCCGGAGGAGGGTCCAGGTATTCACGCAGGATGGTCACCATGGCCTCGATCTCTATGGCCTCGAAGTCATAGAGGGTCCTGATCGACTCTTTTTCTTTGATCTTGTTGAGGACCTGTATCCAGTACCCTGACGCGCCGTAAACCCGCTCCTCATAAGCCGGGTCCACGGGATCATTGCGCTTCTCGGCCTGCCGGATGCGGTCCAGGCGCGCGCCGCCCGCGCCCAGGAAATACGACAGCATGACCGCGCGCCGGTCCCGGGGAGAATCCAGGCGATTCATCTTGGTGAATAAATACAACAGGAAGTCCTTGTCGATGCCGTCCCCGCCCTGGCTGAATTCTTTAAGTATCCTGGTCGTTTCCACATCCCGCTGGTAAGCGTCCGTATAACGGGATTCCGCCATCATGGCCGCCTTGCCCTTGATGTAATTTTCCCGGCGCTGCAGCTCGATCAGGGGAAGCATGTCCTTGAGTTTCGCGGACAGCGACCATTCGGCCTTTCCGTGGAACCAGGCGACGATGCGCTGCCGGAGGGTTTTATCTCCCCGCACCAGGTCATTAAAATATGTATTGTCCTGGTCGGCCAGCTCTTTGAGCATGGCGATGCTGACCGTGCGCGCATCCATCCTGATCTCGCCCTTCTTCGCGTTCCTGACCAGTTCCGCGCCTATTTTGGCGATCCACAGGTATTGCTTGGGGTTCTTCCCCAAATTCCGTAGGACCGCCCGTTCGATCTCATCGAGCAATTGTTTGTCTTCCTTGGTCAGGGGAAGGCCGTAGCGGATCTCTTCAAAATACGAATGGTAACGGTTTCGGTTCTTTTTATCGGTCTGGGGGTCAAGCCGGAAAATATAAGCCTGCAGGCGCTGATCATAGTCATTGCGCAGGTATGTCCTCACCGCCTCCGCCGTTAACCGGCCTATCTCGGGCAAAGCATGCTTATGGAAGAAAAGATGGATGCCTGTCCCCACGATACCCCCCGCTACGGCCAATATGGCGCTGATCTGGAAGGAGCCCAGTCCCATCAATTTATGCACAGCCATCATCACCACAGGAATGACGAATGAAAGCCCCAGTTCCGTGGCGATGGATGTCATGAAGGCCATGGATTTGCGTACCCAGCGGTATACGAGGTTTAAAGAGACCCCTTCGATCATAAGCCGTCCCTCCAGGAACCGGTCCGAGACCGCGTGTACGGCGTCTTTCATCAATTTGCGGGCCTTGAGCTGCGCTTCATAAGCGCCGGTTTCCTGGGGAGCGTTGAAATCCAGCGGTATGGGGACCCCTTCTGTCAGCAAATACCGGCGGACAATGGTGTCGATGAAATAGGGCGAATCATAGAACCCGTTGTTCTCCAGGGCGCTGCTGTTCCCGACCAGGGTCTCTCCCGGCAGGATGAACTTTGTCCTTTTATTGCCCTGCGCGTCCAGGTGATGGTTCCAGGTCCCGCTTTGTTCGTACAGCCCGATGGCGCGGACCAGGTCCTCCATAAAACTGGTCTCGAATTCCCGGCGTTCCTTCCGGCTCAATTGCGCGATATAGGTCTTGTAGTCCGCCGCCTTGAAATCGATCTTTTCATAAAATTCTTTGGCCACAAGGCTGGGATTGACCGTCACCGCCAGGATGGACTGCGCCTGCCTGCGCTGCATCAGGGCGCGGTTGAGGGGAATGGCCCTGCGGTCGACGGGCCGTTCCCTGCCCGATACCCGGCGGGGATAACTCACGGTTGTTTGGGCCGCCATGGCGTGGTCGGCCACAACAGCATGGTTGTCCAGCGATTTGGTCACAGCGTCGGCGAAACTTGCCTGGTCCAACCCATGCCATGCCCCCAAAGAAACCAGCACCACGGCCAACCCCGTGTTCTTGATACCGCTGGCCATCGAAGAGAATATTCCGGGACCGACGGTACGGATGACCCCGTTAAGCCCCGACCATGTCATGCCCCCGGAAAAATATTTCCTGGTCACTGTTTCGCGGCTTACGGGGTCGACCTCCTCTTTAATGTAGTTATATGCCCCGCTTTTGAAAGCCCGCAGGTACTGGTTGTAGATCTTTTCCTTGTCCCGGAACCCGTCGACATTGACGCCCACCACCTTGTTGCGGTCAACATAGACCTTTCCCAGAATGCCGTCCTTGATCTTTTTCTTATACCAGGCCGCTAAAATAAGCGATTGGTACACCTGGCGCAGCGGGACGAAATTCCTTCCGGTGTTGACCTCTTTGTTCAATTCGGGAATGACAATTTCACGGACGATCTGCTTGCCGAGGGTATTGGCGCTGTCTTTGGCCTCATTGCGGAAGGCGGCAAGATAGTCACTTTCCAGCATGACCTTTAATTTTGATTCCACCACATAAGCGGTGCCGGTCTTCGCGTTCTCATAGATGACCGCCTTGTCGGGGGCGATCCACACTTTATTGAAAGTATTGACCGGTATGTCGGTGGTCCCGAATTTCCTGGCCGCTTCCGTGTAAATGCGCTGCCAGAATTTCTTGCCGAATTCATTTTCCGGGTAGACCAGCGATGCGGTGATCTGTTTAAGCAAATAATCCTGGGCCAAAAGGTCACGCCCCATTTCCGTCAAACCGAAAGAATCCGGGATGATCCGGTCTTTTTCATATGGCGAGAGGTTGACCCACAGGTCTTTCTCGGGAATGGTCAGTGAGGCCAGGAAATATCTCACCAGCCGGGCGCTTTGGGCCTTCATCTGCCGGTCATTGAGCTGGCCCTCGCCTTTGTCCAAAAGAAAATCAAGACGCAAAGGGTTTCGGGGATCTACTTTGATGCCTTTAAGGACTGGAGGGTTGAACGGGGAGCTTAAGGCCACCATGGCCCCGGCCTTGGGCAGGGTGAGTTCATCCGCCCGCGCCAATGGCGACGGTCCCAGGATGCCGGCCACGAAAACAAGGATCAGCGCATGAACGAATGGGGACCGATTCATGCTAAGAGTATGGCCTACGGAAAAAATGAAAACAAGGGCAAAATATCGTTTTCGGGAAAACGCTTTCTGAAAATTACTTCAAAAGTTCCTGGACTTTGGCGAGCACTTCCCCGTCTTTGTAGGGCTTTTGCATGTAGTCGATGCCCATCATCTTGCCGATGCGGGGGTCCAGCTCCTGGTTGCGGCCGGTCAAGAGCAGGATGGGGATGTTTTTATACGTGGAGTCGATCTTAAGGGTGTGGCAGACATCATAACCGCTGATCTCCGGCATCATCACATCCAGCATGATCAGGTCGGGTTTGATCTCCTTTAATTTGGCATAGGCTTCATTGGCGCCGCCGGCTGTGACAACGGCATAGCCGTTGGCGGTCAGGCGGGCATGCATGATCTTCAAAAGGTCAAGGTCGTCATCCACCACCAGGATCGTTTTCATGGGATCATCTCCTTGATGTTTTCCAGTAAAACAGCCATCTCAAAAGGCTTGGCCAAAATGACATTGCCGCCGATCACCTTGCCCTGCGTGCGTTCCCCGTCCTTGGTTTGCAGCCCGGAGAGGAAAATAATGGGGATGTGGCAGAGCTCCCGGTCCGCTTTGAGCTTCTGCGCGATCTCGTGGCCGCTGATGCCGGGCATCATGATGTCCAGGATGATCAGATCCGGCACGTTTTGCTCGATCTGGGCCCAGGCCTGTTTGGCGTCCAGCGCGGAAGAAGTCTCGTATCCCTGCTCCCGCAGGCGGACCATCAGGACCTTGATGATGTCCGGCTCATCATCGACCACTAGGATTCGTTTAGGCATTTCCTGATCTTCCCCAAAAGGTCATCCGGGTCAAATGGTTTAAGCAAGTGGTCGGTGGCCCCCATGTTCTGCAGGTTTTCCGGCGTCGTGCTCTGGGTGCTGGCGGTCATCAGGATAACGGGGATGCCCTTGATATTTTCGTCCTCCCTGATCTGCCTGCACACCTCGTCCCCGTTGAGGAACGGCATGCGGAAATCCAGCACCACCAGGTCGGGCTTCATTTCCTTGGCACGGATCAGGCCTTCCTTGCCGTCGACCGCCACGATCACTTCATAGCCCATTTTCTTGAGACGGAACTCGACGACCTTCAGGATGCCGGGCTCATCATCCACGATGAGTATTCTTTTCATGCCTTGTCCCTGTCCCTGCGGTCCTTGACCGGCAAAACGAAATAGAACACCGAACCTTTGCCGTACACCGAGGTCACCCCGATGCGGCCGTTATGGTTGGCAACGATCTTCTTCGACAAGGCCAGGCCCAGGCCCGTGCCGCCGGTCTGACGCGCGGTCCCTGTCGTGATCTGCGAAAAACTTTTGAACAATTTGTCCAGGTCTTCCTCTTTGATGCCGATGCCCTCGTCCTTAACGGACACCTTGACCGCGTTCTCCCCTTCCCTTTCGGTGATCAGGGTGATGGCGCCTTTGTCCTGGAACTTCATGGCATTGTTGATGAGGTTGGTCAGGACCTGGATGATCTTGTCCTTGTCCAGCATCAGGATGGGAAGGTCGGGCTGCAGGTCCAATTCCAGTTGGACGCCTTTATTGGTCAAAGGCAGTTTGAAGCTCTGGCCGACTTCCTCAACGATCTGGTTGATGTCCCTGGGGACTTTGATAAATTCCATGAAGTCAGATTCCAGTTTCTGGTAATCCAGGACATTGTTAATGAGGCGGGCCAGGCGGTCCACGTTCTTCTTGGCCGTGCCTAAAAAGTCCTTCTGGTCGGGGTTGAGCTCTCCGGCGGTGCCGTCATACACGATGGCCACGCTTTCCTTGATGACCGTCAAGGGGGTGCGCAATTCATGGGACACCATCGAGGCGAAATCGGATTTGATGCGCGCCGCCTCTTTGGTCTTTTCTTCCGCCTCTTTGCGTTTGATGTCCGCCTGGTTGAGCAGGCTGGCGTTATACCAGATGACCGCGGTGAACACAATGATGACGCCCACGGTGAAGATGGCCATGCCGAATTCCGGGCCGTACAAGCCGCGGTTCTGTTGGTACAGCCCCACCAGGCTCAAGCCCAGCGGGATGACAATGGCCACCGGCAAAAAGCGGCGGATGATGACACTGCCCACCCCGTCCCCGCTCATGGTCTTCATCAATCCATACTCGGGGCGGGCGCAAAAAGCCGCGACGCAAAAGAATATGAAAGCCATGGCTGTGTGCAAGGCGATCGGGATATAAAAGGCAGGCGCGTCGCTGAAGGACGTGGCATTATAAATATACCCGATCAGCGCGAACAGGGACATGAACGCCACTCCCAGGAACAGGTATTCCGCCGGATGGTACCAGTGTGTCGTCGAGGTGTTCAGGATGATGAGGCCGGCGCCGACCAGGAGAAAATCCAGCGCGGCATTGTAGGCCATCCGGTTGGTGTACAGCTGGTCATGGAACAGCCACATGTCGATGCCGGTGACCCATCCATAAACATATTCGCTCAGCTTCAGGAGCGAGGCCAACAGCACCGCACACGCCAGCACCATGCCCACCCAGCGCATGGTGTGACTGGCCTTTTCCTGGTTGAGCATGAGCAGGGAACAGGCTGAAAAAATAAGGCACAGCGCGGTCAGGGGGTTCATCGGGACGGCGGAGAGGAAGGCGCCCTTGAACGCAGGGGCATTGTTATACCATCCCCAGAAGACCAGGCATCCCATGACTATGACAAGAAGGCAAAGGGCGGTGGAAAATGCTTTCAGGAACGGGATGCGGGATTTTCGTGTGCGTTCAGCCATCATTTTAACCCCCCAAATTACCCCTCACTAAGATCTGGCGGAGAGGCAGGGATTCGAACCCTGGGACCAGTTTCCCGGTCAAGTGATTAGCAGTCACTTGCAATCGGCCACTCTGCCACCTCTCCGTTTTTTCTTAAAGAACTCGCTGAGGAGGCCGGCGCATTCTGCGGCCAGAATACCGCCTTGCATCTCGACAAAATGGTTCAACTTCTTGTGCTGGGCGATGTTAAGGACTGAACCGCATGCCCCGGTCTTGGGTTCTTCAATGCCATAAACCAGGCGTCCCATCCGGGCCAGCACCAAAGCGCCCGCGCACATCGAACAGGGTTCGATTGTAACATACAGGGTGCACTCCTGCAACCACTTAGCGGAAAGATAATTCGTCGCCTGCGTGATGGCGATCATCTCGGCGTGGGCGGTGGGGTCTCTGAGGGTTTCCACCTGGTTGTGGGCCTTGGCAATGACCTTGTTCTGGTGGACGATGACCGCGCCGATGGGGACTTCATCGGCTTCCCCGGCCTTTTTGGCCTGGCGCAGGGCTTCCTTCATGAAAAATTCATCGAGCGGGATCATGCGGCCGGCCTGATGGGAAGGTCGATGTGCACCAGCGTGCCCTTGCGCAAAGAGCTTTGGATGTGGACGTCGCCGCCGATGGCGTGCACGACGGCATAAACGATGGAGAGCCCCAGCCCGGCGCTCTTCTCGACCCCGCGCTCCTTGGTGGTGAAAAAAGGCTCAAATATTTTCGATAAATGTTCCGGCGTGATCCCCACCCCTTCGTCCTCGACATCGATGGTGACCATGTTGAGGCTTTTGTCCAGGTCGGTGCGGACCTTGATCTTGCCACCGGCAGGCATGGCCTGGATGGCGTTGATGAACACATTGTACAGCACCTGGTGGCATTCCACCTTGCCGATCCCGGCCAGGGGCAGGTCCTTGCGCAGGTGCAGGATGACCTTGACCTTTGCCGCCTCCATCTGCTGGTCCAGGAGGCCGGCGACCTCATTGATCACCTCATTGACCGGCGAGGGCTGTGAGGACAAACGCTCCTTGGGCACGCTCAAATGCAGCATGCGTTCCGTGGTCAGGCGGCAGCGCTTGAGCTGGCGGTTGATCTGCTCCAGGGTGGCGATGATGTTCTTGAAATCTTTGTAGGAAATGTACTCGAAATCGCGGGACTTGTAATCGTCGACGATCTTCTGGGAACTTTTGACCAGGGACTGCAGCGGGGCATCAAGCTCCTGCGCCAGGCCGGAAAGGACATCGAATGAGGACAATGGGGCGGGTCGGTTTTTAGGAGGCATAAGAAAAAACGCGCCTGAGAGGGATCGAACCTCTAACCCTCAGTTCCGTAGACTGATGCTCTATCCAGTTGAGCTACAGGCGCATTGATGTAACTTCATGTAATTCAACAAGTTCTGTTGAATGACTTTCATGGTCAATCTGACCAGACGCCTCTGGGGACCATATGGGGACTAAATTATTGCGGTTTTCGACAGCACGAGCGTTGATATTCTGTCCTAAAATTTCGACCGCACGCCTCTTATGCCCAGGTGATAAATGCGCGTAGCGCAACGTCATTTCAATGGTCTTATGCCCCATCAATTCCCTCACCGTATTTAAATCTACCCCACTCATTACAAGCTGGCTGGCAAACGTATGTCTAAGATCATGAAAATGAAAATCTTTTATATCAGATTTGCGCATGGCTGTCCAGAATGATTTGCGTACATCTGCCATTCTTTGTCCATCACTGTAACAAAAAATGTAGTCACTAAGGTGGTTTTTCTTTAATCCTTTTAAAATTCGAAATACCCCGTCATTCATAGGCACTTCCCGGGACTCGCCACTTTTTGTATCTCTTAAATAGATAACCCTTACATTAAAATTAATATCACTCCATTTCAAATTAAAGATCTCTCCCTTACGCATGCCCGTATTCAGAGCAAGACCGACAATCGCCTTTAAAGACCCCTGACAATTGGACACAAGCCGAGTGATCTCCCCTTTCTCCAAATAACGCAAACGGGTATTGTTTTCTTTAAAGAATTTAACCTTACTAACCGGATTAAAACCGGCATATTTTTCCCATGCAATGGCTTTATTAAAAAGGCATCTCAAAAAAGACAACTCCCGATTAACCGTGGCAACGGCAACTTCCTGACTTCTTTGTGTCTTATACCGCTCAACATCCACCACACGGATTTCATCCAGATATTGTCCACTGAATACCTCCCTAAATTTCTTAGCATAAGTAGCATGTGTCCTGGGACAAGATTTTAAATTCGCACAGTGAAGTTTGTAGTATTCGTTCAAAAAATCTTCAAACCCAACGCGCCCTATTTTCTTGACATCCAAATATTTGCCTTCCACTATCTCAACATCGATTTTCTTAAGAGCAGCTTCAGCTGTTTTCTTGCTTGGGCCAATGCGTCTTTTGACGCGCCTTCCACCAGGCTCGTAATAACTGATGTACCAGTCCTTATCATTGCGGTCTCTGCGCTGAAATACTTTGCCCATGTTATTCCCGTCCGGCTATTTTCTTAATTTGCTCAATATCCTTAAGCGTCCAGTATCTGTAATTGCTCATTGGATCGCGCTTTGGCTTCGGGACTTTGCCTGCTTCTTCCCAATTATAATATGTATTTTTGGAAATCCCCAAGAATTTGATAAGGTCATTGATACGGTACCTTTGCTCCATAGTTCAAACTATACCAATGATTACCAACTCTGTCAAACAAAATGTGGAGTTAGTTTATCTCCCTTCTCCAAAATATGTTCAATCTCCTTAATGTCAAACCGCACCGTGCGGCCTATTCTTTTGCACGGAAGGCGATCCTGATATACCCATGACCTGACGGTATACCGACTAACCCCAAGATAATTCGCCAACTCTTTCATACTTACAAAACGCTTTTCCATAACCCGCCACCTCTCTTTCACCAGCTTGAATCCCAGACAATATCGTCCAAAACTTTCTAAGGATTCTCTGCCAAATAACCTTCCTCGATCTTTTTCCACTCCAAGGCACTCCTGAAACTTGGATCAATAGATAAAGCCATGTTCAAATCATTCAATTTCTTTAGATGAAGAGATTTTTCACATTCGCGCAATTCCCTGATTTCTTTCTCATCATTTGCCGCCTCGGGACAATTTTTGTCATAATTAGTTTGGGATCTGCACACATACGCTTCGGCCAACTGTGGGTTTAATTGAATTGCGCGACTGCAATCCATAAAAGCATTATGCTGATCGTCGTCTAAAGACAAAATTCCCCTTTTACAATATAAATCGGCCCTGGCTGGAGAAATGTCAATGGCCTTGGAATAATCCTCTTTTGGATTAAAATCGCCGTTCCCATAACCTAAAAGGGTATAATCAGCCTTTGCCACATAGGCCTCATAAAAATTGGAATTAAGTTCAATCGCCCGCGAAATATCGCTAATCGGGTGATATTGCTCATTCATTGTTTCATTAACCGTTCGGCTACCATAAGCAGTAATCATATCCCGACTGTCTCCGCTCTTATGGCAATCTGGATGTTGAATTATTACACGCCCAACTCCTTCTTCAGATTTCTTTAACATTCTATGCATCAGTATTTCTTTAAAATCTTCGGACCGTTCGTCCTTGTTTAATGTCCCTCCGTTATTTTTATATTCCCAACATTCACCCAACGCATTATTCAAACTCCGAATTTCCAAAGAAACCAGGGCCCTTTTATAAAACAATTCCGCTGAATTGGGATTGTTTTTGATTCCTTGTGTGTAACGGCTGATTTGCTTTTGCCGGTCAGCTATCATCTGGTCATACATTTTTAACAAACCGTCTCCCTCAACATTCTGACTTTCTGACTGTTGTTGAAAAAGCCCCAAAAATATACACCCCAAGATAATTACAAAATAAAGTTTCAGAAATTGCATGAACGCCTCCTTTTGTCTAAAATTAATCTGTAATCTTGATGGCAGCCTTAAAAATATCCTGTCTCACTTTTGTTTTCAACTGCACCAAAGATTTATCCTTCCCTAAATCAAGATAATGTTTCTTGAATAGTCCAAGCCCTCCTATTTTGTTCTCTTTTGCCTTTCTGTTATATGATGTTTCAGGCATATCATCAAAACAACCGAAATTAACACACCTTTGGCTATTGTTGCCCCGATAAATAAAATATCCCTGACCGTACATATGCAGATTTTTGACATTATCCGGGGGGAAATAAAACTCGTTGACCACGCGGTTAGATGATTCCCCGCTGTGAACCTGATTGCCGAAACACCCGCCGGTCATGCGGTAGGTTTTTTCTTCTTTGGTGTACGTTCCCATACTTTTGGCGATCAGTTCGCAAAGTTCTGGGTCAGTTTGTTTCAGATAGATTTTATTGAGGGTATTTTCGTCTATGCGCTTCATAAACGTATCGGATATGGCCCTTAAATCGCTTAAACTCTGGTGGGCAATTGTGACCATCATACCACTGCTACGTGCCTTGTTCAGCACTTCAACAAAACTTTCCTCGGCAAATGAGGCATACTCATCAATAATGACGCTGACCAAAATATCTTTTGGCATCTGCCCTGTCTGAATAAGTGAAGAAATATACCTTAAATTCGCCTGTACCATCCGCGCAATACCGACGGCCTGTATTGGATAGGCGTTTGTCGGTAACTGAAAATACACAATTTTACGGTTACGAATGGCATCAGTCAGAATAATATCGCTATCGGGTTCGTTTAGGATATTGTCTTTATGGGCCAGAAGGTAATTGTTAAAACCAGTAATGACATGCTGCCAACCTTTGTACTGTTCATTCAACCTGGCAATCATAGCATTAAGGAATTTTAAATACAGATCCCCCTGCTTATTG